>LZQN01000013.1_pt1 | contig 74480 bp, 83 predicted proteins | sample 768531 | NCBI WGS metagenome assembly LZQN01 (sample SAMN05207080, study PRJNA324506) | oil field metagenome | isolation source: sample BH-FW-7 from oil reservoir | place: India: Bombay High | collected 2015-12-02
GGCCACTGGTTTTAAGGTAATGGAAAAGGATTGGTTCAAGGAATTTGCACCCAAATCTCCCAATGTAATTACTGCCTTGCAACTGGAAAGGCTTATTTCCAGTATTGGTCCTACTGGTGGAAAACTGCTTCGTCCTTCTGATAATGAAAAGCCTCATACCATTACTTTTGTTTCCTGTGTGGGTTCCAGAGATGAAAAGTACCATACCTATTGTTCTCGTGTATGTTGTATGTACATGATTAAGCAAGCTCGTTTGATTAAAGAAAAATATCCTGACATCAACATCAATATGCATTTTATTGATGTTCGTTCTCCAGGTAAGGGTTATGATGAATACTATGTTGGTGCTCGCAAGATGGGTATCAATATTTTTAAAGGCAAGGTAGGAGGTTTGGAGATTTTGCCTGGGGATAGGCTGAGAGTGCTTGCCTATGATATGGAACAATGTACTCCCATTGAATATGAGTCTGATTTGGTAGTACTAGCTACTGCTATTGAGCTTCCTGATACAGCAGAAAAGCTTGCTCAAAAATTGGGCTTACAGTTCTGTGGAAGTCATTTTTATAGAGAATTGCATCCCAAACTTGGTCCAGTAGAAACCTCTGTGGCTGGAGTATTTCTGGCTGGTTGCTGTCAGGGTCCCAAGGATATTCCTGACACAGTAGCTCAGGCCAAAGGTGCTGCTGCAGTTGCCGCTGTGCCTTTAGCTCAGGGCAAGGTTAAGATTGAACCACTACTTTCTGAAGTAAATCCAGAAAAGTGTAGTGGCTGTGGGGTATGTATTCCTCTTTGTCCTTATAATGCTATTTCCATGAAGACCTGGGGAGATACTTTAAGGGCAGAGATTAATTATAGTTTGTGTAAGGGTTGTGGCGTATGTACTTCTGCCTGCCCATCTCAGGCCATAACTTTACATGGCTTTACTGACGAAGAGATTTTTGCACAAATCGATGCTTTAACATCCTAGGAGGTTTATGAATATGTCTGGCTTAAAAATAGATGACGCCAAAATAAAAGAAGCCATTGAAACCATCAGTAAATATGGTGGTGAGGCTGTGGTAAAATGTGTGCAGTGTGGAGCCTGCTCTGGCATATGTCCAGGAGTAAGAGTAGGTTTCAATGTCTTGTGTAGAATGCTTATTAAAAGGATTTTAACCGGTCAGTTGGAAGAGACCCTAGAAGAAGTATCTACCTGGGGATGTCAGGCCTGTAATAGATGTACAGAAGTTTGTCCTCAGGGAGTAAGGCCCATGGAAGTGGTTTTTGCCTTTAGGCGTTATCAGGCCTCTGAATTGGCCCTTTCCACTTCTGCCTTTGGTCCACAAATGAGTTTGTATAATGTGGGACATGCTGTCACCATTAGCCCTGAGGCAGTGGCTGAGAATAGGAAAAAGCAGGTTTACCTGAAACTCCGCCTACTGCTTTAAACAACGAGCAAGCTCAAAAGGAAATCCAAACTTTATTGGATAATAGTCCAATGGCTGAATTGGGAATATTTTAAACCTTTAAGGAGTTGAAAAAAATGGAAAAAGTAGGATTGTTTTTAGGATGTAATATTCCTTTTAGAGCTCCAGATATAGAAAAGGCTTTTCGGTCTATATTGCCAGAATTTGGCATAGAGCCTGTGGATTTAGAAGGAGCCAGTTGTTGCCCTGCCTGGGGTACAGCTCCTTCCTTTGATCTGGATACCTGGCTTAGCTTATCTGGAAGGAATATTTCTTTGGCTGAAGAAAAGGGTGTGGATATTACCACTGGCTGTAACTCTTGTTTTGGGGTTTTGAGTGAAGCCAAACACATGATTGAGCATAAACCTGGTAAGTTTGATGTAGTAAATGAGAAGTTAAAGTTAATTGGAAGAGAATATAAAGGCACTTCTAAAATTTACCATATTATGCACCTTCTTTATGCCATTATTGGTCCTGAAAAGATTAAAGAGAAAATTAAATACAATTTTGAAGGGATTAAAGTTGCTTTGCAGCAAGGTTGTCACTCTGTCTGGCCCAGTGATGTTTATGAAGTCAAAGAAGAAAATCCCTTCTTCCCCATTCATTTAAAGACTATTGTAGAGGCAACAGGAGCAGAAGCACCTCACTATAGTAGGATAGAAGATTGTTGTGGTATGGGTGCTATGAGTTCTTCTGATAGGGAAAAATCTTTACAAACTTTTAAAAGAAAAATTTCTTCTATTAAAGAAGAAATAGATCCAGATGTGGTAGTTACTGGTTGTTCTTCCTGTTATTTACAATTTGATGGCTCTCAGAAAGTGCTTAAAGAAAGAGGGGATATTGATTTTGAATCCCTGTATTTCATGTAACTCAGTTCTTGGCTATTGCTTGGGCTTTGATCCCAAGCTAGTAGCTGGTATTTGTCAGGTGTCTAGAGATGAAATAGTTAAAGAAATGCAAAGTGAAAAACGCTTAGTGAAATAAGGAGGGGTAAAATGGAATTTAAACCCAATATAGTTGGTTTTGCCTGCACTGGTGTACCTATGCAGGTGCTGATTTAGCTGGAAGTTTGCGTTTAAAGTACCCTCCAAGTATAAAACTAATCAGGGTACCCTGTTCTGGAAGAATAGAGCCAGAATACATTATTCAAGCTTTGGCCAATGGAGCAGATGGAGTACTGGTGGGTGGATGCCATTTTGGTGATTGTCACTACAAAGATGGTAACTACAAGACTGCTCGCAGGATGAAACAAGTAGAAGAAATGATTAAGGAGTTAGGTGTTGAACCTGGACGTTTTCGTTGGGAATGGATTTCTGGTTCTGAGGGACAAAAGTTTGCTGAGGTAGTTACCGAATTTACAGAAACTCTTAAAGAATTAGGTCCTAACCCTCTCAAGGGAGGTAATTAAGATGGCAGATAAGTTGAAATTTGCATTTTTACTTGCTGGCGGATGTGCTGGCTGTGAGATGAGTTTGGTAGATATTTCCGAAAAATTGGTAGATGCCCTGGAACACCTGGAAGTGGTCTTTTGGGCACCTACTGTTGCTGACGTAAAGTATAAAGATTTAGAAGCCATGCCAGACAAGTCCATAGACCTGGCCTTTGTGGATGGTATGATTCGCAACAGTGAAAATGAACATATGGTCAAGGTCTTGCGAGACAAAGCCAAGATTTTGGTGGCCTTTGGTGCTTGTGCTACTTTAGGTAGTATTGCTGGTATGGCCAATATGCATACCAAAGAAGAGCTTTTTAAACAGGCCTATCAGGATACCTTTAGCACTGATAATCCCGATGGAGTATATCCCACTCCAGAATATCTTTTGGATGGCAAATACGATTTAACTATCCCAGAGTTTTTGCCAGAAGTTAAGGTCATTGATGAGGTAGTACCTGTAGAATACTATGTAGGTGGCTGTCCTCCTCATCCTGATTTTGTAGCTGCTGCTGTGGAGGCAGTTATTGCTGGTAACCTGCCACCAGCTGGTTCCTGGCTTACCAGTGGCAAAGCTGTGTGTGATGTGTGTGAGAGAAATCCCAGAAATCAGGGCACAGATCGTTTCTTAGTAGAAGAAGTATATCGTACCTCAGAAAAAGCTCCTGAAGATGGAGTATGTTTGCTTCAACAAGGTATTATTTGTTTTGGTCCTTTTACTCAGGGAGACTGTGGTTGCTCTTGCCCCAAGGTAGGTATTCCCTGCCGTGGCTGTGGTGGCCCCATTCCTGGAGTAAAAGACTATGGTGCCAGGGCCATGAGTGCCATTGGTTCTATTTTAGGTAGTGAAGAAGCTGTAGAGCAGTTAATGCAAAAATATCCAGTTTTAGCTAAGTTTTACTATCGCTACTCTCTACCCAGTTCTTTAATTGAGAGAAAGAAAAGAGCGATAAAAAAGGGTTAACCTTAACCCCCTTTTTTTAAAGGGGCCCTTATAAGGAGTGGTCCCATGAAAATACGAGAAGTTTTCTCCAAGTTTTTTGGAGGAGGAAAGACAGAACAAACAGGGAGGACAAACGTGAAAAAGATAGAAATAAACCCTATAACCAGATTAGAAGGCCACGGAAAAATTGCCATTTTTCTTGATGATAATGGCAATGTGGATGATGCCTTCTTTCAAACCGTGGAATTTCGCGGTTATGAAAAATTTTTGCAAGGCTTACCCATAGAAGAGGTTCCTCGCACTGTATCCACAGTATGTGGAGTGTGTAGAGGAGTTCACTTTACTGCATCCATGAAGGCTCTGGATGGCGTTTATGGGGTAGAGCCAACCCCTACTGCCAGGAAATTAAGAGAGCTTTTTTACATGGCTCACTATGTGGAAGACCACGCCGTAATTCTCTATGCCCTTGGTTTTCCTGATTTTGTAGTAGGCCCAGAGGCTGACCCTGCTACCAGAAATGTTATTGGATTGATTAATGCAGTGGGTGCAGAAACTGGTAAGGCAGTGTTGGCCAAAAGAAAACTGGCCGTGAAAATCTTTGAGCTCTTGGGCGGTAAACCCAACCATCCAGTTAGTGCTCTTCCTGGTGGCTGGTCCAAAAAGCTCACTGAAGAAGAGAGAAAAATGGTTGATGGCTGGGTGGACGAGCTCATTGAACTGGGCAAGTTGACCTTGCAAATCTTTGAAGATGTAGTGCTTAAGAATGAAAAGTATCTTTCCTTGGTTACTGGAGATATGTACAAGGTAGTGGTCAACTACCAGGGTAGTGTGGATGAACAAGATCGCATTGCCTACTACGACGGTACTCAAAAGATTGTAGATACTGAAGGAAATGTTATTGGCACCTTTAGGGGCAAAGAATATCTGGACTTTATTGCGGAAAGGGTACTTCCCTGGTCTTACCTGAAGTTCCCTTATCAGAAAAAGCTTGGTCCCTGGCAGGGCATTAAAGAAGGTAAGGGAACCAATCTTTATGCAGTAGGTCCTTTGCCCAGATTTAATGTGGCCAGTGGCATGGATACTCCAGAGGCCCAAAAACACTATGAAAAGTTCTTTGATACCTTTAAGACCAAACCCGTGCACTTTGTTTTGGCCTATCACTGGGCTAGAGCTATTGAGCTCTTGAATGCGGCTGAAAGGATGAAAGAGCTTATCAATGACCCAGATATTACTGGCACTGATAACTGGAATAAGCCCACAAAAGTGGTAGGTGAAGGTGTGGGTATTATTGAGGCTCCTCGTGGTACTTTGATCCACCACTATGTAACTGATGATAAAGGCATTGTTACCAATGCCAACTTAATCGTAGCTACAACTCACAACAATGGTCCCATTAACCTGGCCGTAAAGAATGCTGCTAAGCACTTTATTAAAAATGGTAATGTAAGCGAAGGTCTTTTAAACTATGTAGAAATGGCTTTCAGGCCTTATGACCTTTGCCTGGCCTGTGCTACTCATACCATTACTGGTGGAGTTCCTTTTGAAATTGAAATCTTTGATAGCGAAGGAAAACTGCATAAAAAACTAAGAAACTACTAAAAAGAGAAAGTGTTTTTTTACCAAAAAGCCAGGCTTAAAAATGCCTGGCTTTTTTTATTTACAGGAAAAAAGGAGTAAAAGAACTTATGGATACAGTGGTCTTAGGTATAGGAAATCCTCTTTTAGCAGATGATAGGGCAGGTATAGTAGTGGTGGAAGATTTGGAAAAAGAAAATTTACCGGCTCACTTTGAAGTGCTTTATACCGTGGGGTTTGAAGTGATTGATAAGGTTCTGGGCTATAAAAGGGCTTTAATTGTTGATGCCTGTAAATTGGGAAATCCTGTGGGGACAATTTTGGAAGTGGGAGTAGAAGATATTTTTTCTTCTCCCAACTTAATCAATTCCCATGCCATTAGTGTAGGTACTACTCTAAAGACTGGCTATACTGTATTTAAAGAAGAAATGCCCCAGGAAATAAAACTTTATCTCATAGAAGTGGAAAACATTGAAGAGTTCTCCAAGACTTTTACTCCTGCAGTAGCAGAAGCTGTGGAAGAAGTTAAAAAGAGGATTAGGGCAGAATTAAGATAAAAAAACTATTGAAAAAAGTAATTATTTTTCTCAAGAAGGAACAAAAATAAAAATAGATAAGATTTTACTTGCCAACTTTATGTATTTTTTGCATAGAGTTAGGTATAAAAATTAATACTTAAACCCAAAAGGGAGGTGCCCTATGAAGTATTTTGTCGGGCTAGGTAAGGATGACCCCTTAGAGCGTTTGGAAAGGAGAGGGGTATCCAGGCGTGATTTTATGAAATTTTGTACTGCTGTAGCAGTGATGATGGGAATGGGTCCTGGTTTTGCTCCCAAGGTAGCAGAAGCTTTGACCAGCAAAAAAGACCCAGTGTTGTCTATTTGCACAATGCTGAGTGTACGGGCTGTTCCGAAGCTGTGCTTAGGACTGTAAGTCCTTTTATTGATGAGCTTATTCTGGACACCATTTCTCTGGACTACCACGAAACCATTATGGCTGCTGCCGGCGAACCAGCAGAAGAAGCCTTACATCAGGCCATTTCTTCTCCCAATGGCTATGTGTGTGTAATTGAGGGAGCTATTCCCATGAAAGATGGCGGTATTTATGGTAAAATTGCCGGCAAGACCATGTATGAGATTTGTGCAGAAATTGCTCCCAAGGCCATTGCTACCATTGCGATAGGAACTTGTGCTACCTTTGGTGGGGTGCAGGCTGCTGCTCCCAATCCTACTGGAGCTAAGGGGGTAAATGATGCCCTGGGTAAGCTGGGAGTAAGGGCCATAAACATTGCTGGTTGCCCACCCAATCCCTATAATTTTGTGGGTACAGTTGTTCACTTGCTTACCAAAGGCATGCCAGAGCTGGATGACAACCATCGTCCTGTTATGTTTTATGGAGAAACCGTGCATGACCTTTGTCCTCGCAAAAAGCATTTTGACAACAGTGAATTTGCTCCTTCTTTTGACTCAGAAGAAGCCAAAAAAGGTTGGTGTTTATATGAGTTAGGTTGTAAAGGACCTTATACCTACAACAATTGTCCCAAGATTAAATTCAATCAGACCAACTGGCCAGTAGAAGCAGGACATCCCTGTATTGGTTGTAGTGAGCCTAATTTCTGGGATGAGATGTCACCTTTTTATGAATCCATGTAAAATAATTTTCAAGGAGGAGTTATATGTCCGGTTGTAGAGCAAAAAAGGCCCCTGCTATTCCAGTTACTCCCAAGAGTAATTATTCTGGGCCCATTGTGGTGGACCCAGTAACCAGAATAGAGGGGCATCTAAGAATAGAAGTAGAAATTGAGAATGGTAAAGTAAAAAATGCCTGGAGTAAACCCCAACTTTTTAGGGGTTTGGAGATAATTTTAAAGGGTAGAGACCCTAGAGATGCGCAGCACTTTACTCAAAGAGCCTGTGGTGTATGTACCTATGTGCATGCTCTGGCTTCTGTGCGCTGCGTAGATGATGCCGTAAAGGTAGATATTCCAGCCAATGCTAGAATTATGCGCAATCTGGTCATGGGTGCCCAATATCTTCATGACCATATAGTGCATTTTTATCATTTACATGCCCTGGATTGGTGGATGTAACTTCTGCCTTAAAGGCTGATCCTTACAAGGCTGCCAAGATTGCCAACAATATTTCTCCTCGTCCCACCAAGGCTGAAGACTTAAAGGCTGTCCAGGAAAAATTAAAAGCCTTTGTAGATAGTGGACAGTTGGGCATTTTTACCAATGCCTTTTTCTTAGGTGGCATGATGCCTATTATCTGCCCCCAGAAGTAAACCTCATTGCCACAGCCCATTATCTGGAAGCTTTGAGATTGCAGGTAAAGGCTGCCAGAGCCATGGCTGTGTTTGGAGCCAAAAATCCTCATACTCAATTTACTGTAGTGGGTGGAGTAACCAATTATGAGGCCTTGAGCCCAGAGAGATTAAGTGAATTTAGAAATCTCTGGCAAGAAACCAAGAAGTTTGTAGATGAAGTTTACATTCCAGACCTCTTGGCTGTAGCTTCCTATTATAAGGATTGGGCTCAATATGGTGGCTGCACCAACTTTATTACCTTTGGTGAATTCCCTGAAAAGGCCAATGACTTGGCTTCCAGATTTATGCCTCAGGGTGTTATTTTTAATCGTGACTTGAGCAAGATAGAAGATTTTGATCCCAAAGAAATTTACGAGCACGTAAAATACAGCTGGTACGAGGCGACAAGGCCAGACATCCTTATGAAGGTGAGACCAAACCTTACTATACCAGCCTGGAAGACAAGAATAAATACTCCTGGATGAAAGCTCCTCGCTACAAAGGAGAGCCCTGTGAAACAGGTCCTTTGGCCAGTGTGTTGGTAGCTTATGCTAAGGGAGTACCTGAATTTAAGGAAACTGTAGATTATGTCTTGAATTACCTGGGAGTAGGCCCTGAAGCTCTGTTCTCCACCCTGGGTAGAACCGCTGCTAGAGGTATTGAAACCAAAGTTATTGCTGCCAGGATTGAAAAGTGGCTGGATGAACTGGAGAGCAATGTAAAAGCTGGTGATACCAAGCTTTATCAAGAATATGAGATGCCTGATGAAGCTGAAGGGGTAGGTTTTGTTACTGCTCCTAGAGGTGCTCTTAGCCACTGGATTAAAATTAAAAATAAACAAATTGCAAACTATCAATTAGTAGTTCCCTCTACCTGGAGTTTGGGACCAGGTGTGCCAATGGCAAATTAGGTCCCATTGAAGAAGCCCTTTTAAATACTCCTGTGGCTGATCCCAAGCGTCCAGTAGAATTGTTGCGTACTGTACACTCCTTTGATCCTTGTATTGCCTGTGGTGTACATGTCATAGATCCTAAATCTAATGAAACTTATAAGTTTAGAGTGCTTTAATTAAAAGTTCTTTGCTTCAAAAGAGCCTGAAGTTTTCTTCAGGCTCTTTTTTATTAAACTAATTTCTTAAGGAGCATATTGGTATGGAGGAGAGATTTCCCATCTTGGTGTTGGGCGTAGGAAATATCTTGTTTACAGATGAAGGCATTGGCGTAAAAGTGATTCAGGAACTGGAAAAAAGATACGAATTTTCTGAAGATGTGCATTTATTAGATGGTGGCACTCTGGGAATGAAGCTTATGGACTATCTTACTCGCTGTGATAACTTGATTATAGTGGATGCTGTGTTGGGAGATGGTAAGCCTGGTACAATTTATCGCTTGGTGGGAGATGACCTTAGAAAAAGCATTTCCTTTAAAAATTCTTTACACCAGACTGACCTTACAGACACTTTGATCTATTGTGAACTTATAGGAAGCAGGCCAGATACTGTGGTTATAGGCATTGAGCCCAAAAATATGGATGACGTGAGTTTAGAAGTCTCTCCAGAAATAGAACAGGCCATCCCTTTACTTATAGAAAAGGTATTGTCTGAGATTAAAAGGGCAGGGGGAAGCTTTAAACCCAGGTCTAACTAGTTAGCTTTTTGGATTTAGGGGTATATTTTTTCAACATTAAAGATAAGCTAACAACTGTTACTGAGCTCAAAGCCATGGCCAGGCCTGCAAATTCTGGTCTAAAACTTATTTTAAAGGCTGGATAGAGTACTCCTGCAGCTACAGGTATTAAAATTACATTGTAGGCAAAGGCCCAGAAAAGATTTTGTTTTATTCTCTGCATTACCTTTTGACTTAACTCCAGACTGGCAGGTACGTCCAAAAGGTTATCCTTTACCAACACAATATCCCCGCTTTCCATGGCCACATCTGTTCCACTACCTAAGGCAATCCCCACATCAGCTTGGGCCAGGGCCGGAGCGTCGTTGATTCCATCTCCCACAAAGGCCACCTTTTCGCCCCTGTCTTGCAAGGATTTGACCTTACTGGCTTTATCTTCTGGCAATACTTCAGCCAGGACCTCGTCCAGATCCAGTTTTTGGGCAATAACTTTGGCAGTTCTTTGGTTGTCTCCTGTAAGTAAAATAAGTTTATAACCCCTTTCCTTTAACCAGGAAACAGCCTGGGAGTACTGGGCTTTAGGGAATCAGCAATAGCAATAGCACCTACAACTTGCTGGCCTTTTCCCACCAGACTGACAGTAAACCCCTGGCTTTCCAGTTTCTCTAGGGTTTGTTTTTGTTTATTATCAAGAGATATCTTTAAATCTTGAACCAATCTTAAGTTGCCTATGAAAAGATTTTCCTCTTTTAATCTAGCTTTAATGCCCTTACCTCTTAAAGTAATAAATTCATCTACAGGTAAGGGAGATAGCTTTTTTTCCTGGGCTTTTTTGACAATAGCTTGAGCTAGAGGATGGGTGGAGTTTTTTTCCAGACTCAGAGCATAGGTTAAGACCTCTTTTTCCGAATAAGGCGAAAAGGCTATTGTTTTTTGAACCTGTGGTTTACCCAAAGTAAGAGTGCCGGTTTTATCAAAGACAATTGTGGTTATATGTTCACTTCGCTCTAAAGTCTCTCCATTTTTAATCAAAATACCCAGTTCTGCTCCTCTACCTAAGCCTACGGTTATAGCTGTGGGAGTGGCCAAGCCTAAGGCACAGGGACAGGCAACTACCAGCACGGAAATCAAGGAAGTTAGAGCAAATAAAAGGCTTTCTCCAGCTATAAAATACCAGACAAGAAAACTTAAAAGGGCAATGGTCAACACCACTGGGATAAAATAAGAGACGATTTTATCTGCTAACTTTTGAATAGGTGGCCTACTTCCCTGGGCTTCTTCTACCATGTTAATGATTTTGGCTAGAACTGTATCTTCTCCTGTATGCGTTGCTTCTATTTTTAATAAGCCATCTTCATTTAAGGTTCCTCCTACTACCTTGTCTTTTACTTTCTTTAGTACTGGTAAGGGTTCACCTGTAAGCATGGATTCATTTACATAACTTTCACCTTCTACAACTATTCCATCTACAGGAATCATCTCTCCAGGTTTAACTATAACAACATCCTTTGGCTTTAAGGACTCGCTATCCACTTCTACTTCTCTTCCTTCAAAATAAATCCAGGCCTTTTTAGGGCGTAGTTTTAAGAGTTTTTCAATGGCTTCAGAGGTTTTTCCCTTGGCCTTTTGTTCTAAATATTTTCCCAGGATAAGAAAGGTGGCCAAAAATATAGCTGCTTCATAAAAGATAAAATTACCTGGCAAAACTTTAAAAGTAGAAAGTATACTGGCTAGATAAGCTGTACCCATACCCATGGAATACATTACTTCCATGGTTAGACTTTTATTTTTCAGGCTGCGATAGGCAGCTTTAAAGATATGACCACTGATAAATACAAATACAGGTGTAGTAATAAAAAACATAAGCCAGGATTTATCCCAGGATAAATCTAAGTGCATAATTAAAAGTAAGATAAATCCAGTTATGAATCCAAGAACAATTTTAAATTTTTGTCTTTGCAGGAGCCTGGCTTGTTCCTTGGGGTCTAGTTCTGCTTCTTCTGTGCCTAAAAACTTATATCCTGCCCTGGTAATGGCTTCTTCCAGTTCTTTTAAGGAATAGGCCTTAGTATATAATTCAAGATAGGCCTTTTCTGAGGCCAGATTGACCCGGACCTTTTTGACCCCTTCTACCTGGCTTAAGGCCTTTTCCACTGCCTTTACGCACATGGCACAACTCATGCCACCCACTTGGAGCACTCTTTTCTCTGTTTTTACTCCATACCCCAGCTCTTCAATACGGGAAATAATTTGCTTTAAAGATAACTTTGAAGGGTCAAATTGAAGAGAAAGTTTTTCTGTAGCCAGGTTTACCTGGGCTTCTTTTATCCCTGGTAAATCCTTTAAACTCTGGTCAATATTTTTAGCGCACATGGCGCAACTCATACCTGTAATAGCTAGTTCTACCCTTTTTAGCATGCTATTGCCTCCTATTTTCCCTTACTTAGCAGTCTAATTCCTTTTTAACCTCAGGGCAAGGAGGTAAGATAGAAAAACAATTTATTGAATTGAAGTATCAGCTTTTAAAAAAGTATTGCCTTTTTTGGTTTTTAAAGTAAACTTATCCTTAAAAAGTGATAACTTTCAGGAGGTAAAAAATGAAAGGAAAATACTGGTCTCCTTATCTAGCCGGTGGTTTGTCTGGGTTGGCCTTGGTACTTTCGGTGTGGATAAGTGGCAAATTTTTTGGAGCCTCCACTTCTTTTGTGCGAGTAGCTGGATTGATAGAAAAGGTCTTTGCTCCAGAATATGTAGCTAGTTTAAGTTATTTTCAGGCCAAGGTACCCAAGGTAGAGTGGCAGGTTATGTTTGTGTTGGGCATTATGGTGGGTTCTTTTGTGGCTGCTTTGAGCTCTAAGACCTTTCAAATTGTCTGGGTTCCTCCTATGTGGGCAGAAAAATTTGGTCCTGGTAGGCTCAAACGAGCCCTTTGGGCTTTTTTAGGCGGGATTATAGCCATGTTTGGAGCCAGATTAGCTGGTGGTTGTCCTTCAGGCCATGGCTTGAGTGGCGTGGCGCAACTTTCTGTAGGCAGTTTAATTGCTTTGGTATGCTTTTTGTGGGCGGAATTATTTCAGCCAATCTTTTCTACAGGAAAAGGAGGTAGGGCATGAGTTTATTTTATGGTTTTATTACAGGTGTTGTGTTTGGCTTTTTATTACAAAAGGGACAGGTCATTCGCTATGACAAGCAAATTGCTGCTTTGCGTTTTTTGGATATGACTATTGTAAAATTTATGCTTAGCGCTATTCTGGTAGCTATGGTGGGTTTATACCTTTTAGAGGGAATAGAGTTGATTAAATTCAGTTTAAAACCCACTATTTTGGGAAGTGTAATTACAGGCGGTCTTTTATTTGGGCTTGGTTGGGGAATTTTAGGCTATTGTCCTGGCACTTCTCTGGGAGCAATAGGCGAAGGCAGATTGGATGCCCTTAGTGGAATTCTGGGAATGTTAGTGGGAGCAGCACTTTTTGCCCAGGTCTATCCCTGGTTGCAAAAAACTTTATTGCTTGTGGGTAATTATGGTAAAATTACCTTACCCCAGGTTTTGGGGATTAACCCCTGGATCGTGATTGTACTTTTCTGGCTGGCAGGTGTACTTTTATTTAGGTGGTTTGAACAAAAGGGATGGTAGGAGCAAAAAATGTCTTTAAATATGCCAGGTAGTACTCTACTTATTCCTGCAGGCTGGTTTGATTTTTTTCTACATGTTCTTTTTTTTATTCATCTTATCTTAATAAATATTGTAATTGGCTGGAGTATAATATCTTTAGTGGAAGAGGTAAAAAATAAGGATATTATTCCAAAATTTACTTCTTCCAGACTACCCACTCTACTTGCCTTTGCTATCAATTTGGGAGTGGCTGCTCTTTTGTTTTTACAGGTTTTATGGTCAAAATTTTTCTATACTTCTTCTGTGTTGATAGCTCCCTTTTGGTTAAGTATTGTTTTTGTGCTTATTCTGGCCTATTATCTTTTGTATCTCTATGACTTTAAATTTTATTCTCTAAGCTCTGCTGTAAGAATGTATATTATGGCCTTAGTTGTTTTATCTTTTTTGTATATAGCCTTTATTTTTGTTAGCAATATGTCCTTGATGCTTAGGCCTGGTCATTGGCAATCTATTTACTTCAAAGAAAAGCTTTTTTTTAGTGGTGAGCCTAGCTTATTGCCCAGGTATTTTCATTTTATTGTTGCGTCTGTAGCTATTGGAGGGCTGGTCTTTGCCTTTTGGGGTAGTAAAAAGGGTAATTTACAGGTAAAAGTAGGGCTTAAGTGGTTTATTGGAGCGACTTTCTTGCAAGTAATAATAGGGGTATGGTTTTTACTTTCTCTGCCTAAAGAGGTAATTTTAAGTATTATGAGAGATAAACTTAGTCTTGTCTATTTATCTACAGCTATATTTTTCCTTTTATTTAGCTTGTTTTTAGCCTTTAAACAAAAACTTATGCAGCTTATTTATAGTGTGTTTTTTTAGTGTTATCTATGGTTTTGCTTAGAAGTAAAGTTAGATTTTTCTATCTAAAGGATAAGATAGCTGGAAATAATTTTATTTTACAAAATGATTATTCTTCTTTTGTACTTTTCCTTATAACTTTAGTTCTGGTTACTGGTTTACTTGGTTATATTTTTAAAGTTTATACAGAAAGTAAGCTGGAGGAGTAAGTTAAATGACTTATCCTGTATGGGAGCTTGGTTTTGCAGGTGGAGGATTACTTATAGCTTTAATAGGCATTTTTCATGTCTACATTGCCCATTTTGCTGTGGGTGGGGGGGTGTTTTTAGCTCTTACTGAAAAAAAAGCTATAGCTTTAAATTCTCCTTCTCTTCTGGAGTATACCCGTAAGCATGCTTTGTTTTTTTTATTACTCACCATGGTAGCAGGTGGAGTTACAGGAGTGGGGATTTGGTTTACCATTTCTTTACTTCAACCTGCAGCTACTTCCTTTTTAATTCACCATTTTGTCTTTTTTTGGGCTACTGAATGGGTATTTTTCCTGGCTGAAATTATAGTTTTACTGCTCTATTACTATGGCTTTAAAAAACTTGATTCTCAAAACACATCTTACTGGCCTGGTTTTATTTTTTATTTGCCTGGGCTTCTTTGTTTTTTATTAGTGGTATCATAGATTTTATGCTTACTCCAGGTAAGTGGCTGCAAAGTAAGAATTTGTGGGATGGTTTTTTTAATCCTTCCTTTTGGCCTTCTATTTTTTTTAGAACCTTTTTGGCCTTAAGCATTGCCTCTATCTTTGGCCTGGTTACTGCTAGTTTTAAGTTGAAAAATGAAGAAAGAGTAAGGATGTCCAGGTATTATGCCAAATATATAGTTTTCTTTACTATACTTACCTTTCTGGCTGGGGTTTGGTATTATAACATATTGGACCAAGGATTGAAAAATTATATCTTCAAGCTTACACCATATTATAAAAATATTTTAGATTGGTTTTTTTACCTAACTCCGCTAATTATTATTGTTTCTTGCTTTTATTTTTCCAGATTAAATGGCTCTTTTCAAAAGACTTTATCTTTAATTATGCTTATTCTTGGTATTATCTATATTGGAAGTTTTGAGTTTTTAAGAGAAGGAGCAAGAAAACCTTTTATTATTTATGATTATATGTATTCCAATGGAATAAAAGTGCAGGATTTAGAAGAAGTAAATAAAACGGGAATACTTGCTTTAAATAGTTATTGGTTGGATAAGGATAGAGCAAATAATAATCTTTATTTGGGAAAAGAAATATTTAAGTTAGAATGTAGTTCCTGTCATTCCAGAGGGGGACCTTTAAGGGATATTTTAAAATTAACCCAAAAGTATGATAATCCCTTTGGATTGGTTAGTCAGTTAACTGGCCAGGGTAAGATATTGAAGTACATGCCGCCTTTTTCAGGTACAGAAAGGGAAAAAAAACTGCTGGCCGAGTATATTATTTATGGATTACAGAAAAAAGAAAAAGAGATTGGGGAAAAATTAGAGCTTAAACCTGTGGAGCTAAGCCTACCTCCTTTTGCTGAAGACCAAAGCGAATATGTGCTTTTGGCCTGGAACAATCTGGGCATGCATTGCATTTCTGATAGCTGGCCCTATTGGGTGCTTTTACCCCCAGCCAATGACCTTTTTGCCCTGGTGATAAAAAGAGGAGAATTGCCAGAAGTAGTTACAGAAGGGATTGAAGTTGTCTATGAGGTGGAAGAAGGATTTAGGCATCCAGAAGAGGAGGTTGAATTTTGGCAGGTGGCTCCTAAACTTTTTGGAAAAAAACTTGCTCCAGGAGAAGGACTTTCTGGCAACAGGGTTGTGGGTAAAATGAAGCTGGAAGAGGAAACAGGTATTTTTGGAGCGGATTTGATTCCTGTAGTGCCCTATTCTAAAAAAGGTTTTAACCCCTATCCTCAGTTTACCATTAAGGCTGTGGACAAAGAAAGTGGTAAGATTCTGGCTACAACCAAGGTAATAGCGCCTACTTCCACAGAAATGGGGTGCAAAAACTGTCACGGAGGTCCCTGGAGGAAAAAAGAGGGTGCTGGTATTTCTGAAGAAACTGCTCAGGATGTTTTAAGGGTACATGATAGGATAAATAACACTACTTTGTTAAAAGAGGCCAAAGAAGGTCGCCCTGTCCTATGTCAATCCTGCCATCCAGACCCTGTGCTAAAAGCCAAAGGCAAACCCCATTTGCCCAATTTGCCCGCAGCCATTCATGGCTGGCACGCCAATTACCTTTCTGGAAGAGGTTCGGAGGCCTGTTTTCAATGTCATCCAGCAAGTTTAGCTGGTAGCACGGGGTGTCTTAGAGGAATACATGCAGCCAGGGGGTTAGACTGTACTTCCTGTCATGGTTATCTGGAAGACCATGCTTTAAGTTTGTTGCGCTTTGAAAAATCAAAGGGAAAAGCAGTGGAAAAATTGATGCTTAATTTAAAGCCTCGAAAAGTTGATTCTCTGGAAAAAATAAAGCCCAGAGAGCCCTGCTAAATGAGCCTGATTGTTTTACCTGTCATCAAGACTATGAAAAGCCAGTTAAAAAAGAAGGTTTTAATGCTTGGACTAAAAATGCCCAGGCACTCTATCGCCATTCCTTTGATGAGAGTGGAGTTTTGCCTTGTATTGGGTGTCATGGCTCTCCCCATGCTATTTATCCAGCCAAAAACATCTATGAGCAAGACCTGGATAATATTCAACCCTTGCAATATCAAAAGAATAGAAGGGCCATTGGCGCTGGTTTGAACTGTAAGGTGTGTCATTTAGTAGATATGGAAGATGAGATGCACCATGTAAATATGTTGCGTCCATAAAAAAAGCCCCTCTTTAAGAGGGGCTTTTGGTTTTAAGGGCAGTAGTTTTTTTAGGCCACAGCCTTTTCTGGAGTAGATGGCTTTTTCACCAGGAGAAAAGCCTCTATAATCATCCAGATTTCCAGTAAGAAAATAATTCCACCAATAATTACTAAAATCCAGTTTTGGGTAGCGTAGAATTTTTTCAGGTTTAAAACCATGGCCCAACCAGTCATGGCAATCATGAAAACCATGGGAATAACTGTATAAATAGTGGGTATTTTTTCTTTACCAGATAGACAGTGATTACCAGCAAAGCAAGTCCAGCTAAGAGCTGGTTGGCAGTACCAAAAAGAGGCCAGAGAGTAAGAGCACCCTTTCCAGAACCATTGTAAAAGGACAGAATAAAGGCAGTAAGTACAGCAATTATAGTGGCAGGATGTCTGTTGGCCAAAGCAGGTACCTTACAGGCAATAGCCAGCTCACCAATAATGTAGCGTTGCAATCTGGTAGCAGTGTCCAGGGTGGTGGCAGCAAAAGAAACCAGAAATACACCCATAATAGTTACCGTGATATTTTTAGGAATACCATAGGATTCAATTAAATTGGCACCACCTTGCACAAAGGCATTTATCTTAGCTCCCAAACCACTAACAGCTGCCCAGGAAGAGTAGTAATGAGTAAAGGCTTCTGTGCCAAAAAAGGTGCCATCTTTGGTTATGAGCCAAGTCCAAGTCCTGCAGCTACAGAAATGATAACCAGGGTGGATAAACTTCCTTCCATGAGCATGGCGCCATAGCCAATAAAACGGGCATCTTCTTCAGAATAACATTGTTTAGAAGAAGTCCCAGAACTGACCAGAGAGTGGAAACCAGAAATAGCTCCACAGGCAATAATTACAAAGAGAAAGGGCCACATGGAAGGAGCGCCCTGAGGATTGGGATTGATGGCAGGAGCTGTAATTTGGGGATGGGCAACAATAACTCCCAAAGCTAATAATCCCAGAGCAATGAAAAGCTGGTGAGAGTTAATGTAATCTCTTGGCTGCAAAAGGGTTTGTACAGGCAAAGTAGAAGCAATATAAGCGTAGATATAGAGAATAATCATCCAGGTGATTATGGCTCCACTGGGACTAAGCCCCAAGGCCTTTAAATCTACAGGAACATAGGCACCAATAACTACAGTAATGTACATTACAATAACCGCAATAATTCCCCAGAAGGTATGGCTGGCACCTTTTTTATAGACCTGATAACCAAGAATAACAGCAATGGGTATTTCCAGCCAGACAGGAATAACAGCCTGGGGATACATGTCAAAGAGAATGGCAATAACCAGGGCAAAAACTGCAATTACCAGAAGGAGTAAAAAGAAAATAATAAGCAAAAAGAGAATGCGTACCCGAGGGGAAATAAGGTCGCCAGAAATATCTCCAATGGAGCGGCCATTGTGTCTTAGGGAGACAATTAAGGCTCCAAAATCATGTACTGCTCCTAAGAATATAGAACCAACAAAAACCCAGATCATTGCTGGGACCCAACCCCAGATTAGGGCTACTGCTGGTCCTACAATAGGTCCTAAACCAGCAATGGAAGTAAAGTGGTGACCAAAAAGAACGTGTTTGTTGGTAGGGACAAAGTCAATATCATCCCTTAGTTCATGAGATGGGCAGACTTTGTCTGCAGCTAGTTGAAAGATTTTTTTACCCAAAAACCTTCCATAGGTGTTATAGGCTACAACATAGCCCACACCTACCAACAGAGCTAACAGTAACGAGTTCATAATAAAAAACCTCCCTCCTTTTAATTTTACCTCCCCTGTACAAAGAGGTGATTGGCTATTTTATAGAGGCACTTGCAATCCTTCTACATATAGAGAGCTAAATTTCCAGAATCCCTGTTTTTTTAAAACAATGGGACCGATTTCCCTAAGTCTTCTATCTATAAAGAAGTGGTAATTATCCACTTTTTTCCAGCGATATGATTTTAGATTTTGAGGTTTTTCCAAAATCACCCGAATCTCCTTGGCCGTGCCAATGGGGCAGTTGGTATCTATTTCTGCTAAAGTTATGCTAATATCTTCAGCCTGACGTTCTTCCAGGTATTTTAAGGCCTTGCGATGAATAATGATTTTCATTTTTTAGTTTAATTAAAAAAAAAGCAATATTCAACAACTTATTTTTACTTAAAATTGAAAAATAGTCTTTTTAGAAAATATTTTTCTTGACCCTGAAAGGGAAAATAATTATTCAACGTTTGAATATATGTTCAAATGTTTTATTTTGGAGTGAGAGAATGAGTAAGTGTAAGCATGGGCTTAGGGCTGAAGATTTGGAAATTCTGGATTTTGGGGAAGAAGAGGAAAGGGAAGAGCTTATTTTAGAGCTAGCAGATATTTTTAAGATTCTTTCTGACCCCACCAGACTCAAGATTTTGCTCACTTTGCTCAAGCAAAAGGAATTGGCAGTATGTTGTCTGAGTGAAAGCGTGAAAATGAGTGTTTCTGCTGTGTCCCATCAATTGCGTTTACTTAGGGGCGCCAAGCTGGTCAAATTCAGGCGAGAGGGTAAAAATATTTTTTATTCTTTGGATGATGAACATGTGTATTTGCTTTTAGCTCAGGCTTTAGAGCATATTTTGGAGGAAAGGTAAAATGGCCAATGGTTGTAGTTGTTGTTCTTCTGGGAGTTGTACTCTTCCCCTTTCTAAAGAAGAAGTAAAAAGTGAGAACAGGGCTTTTTACTTAAGCATAGGATTGGGGAGTTTGTTTTTTGGACTTGCTTTAATAAGCGAGCATTTTTTTAACTTTTCTTTTAGCGTGTATCTTTATCTCTTAAGTTATCTCTTTTTAGGTTATGATATCTTATTTTCTGCCTTTAAAAGTATATTAAAAGGACTTATCCTGGATGAAATGTTTTTGATGTCCATAGCTAGTATGGGAGCCTTTTTTATTGCTGCCTATGCTGAAGCCTGTGCAGTAATGCTATTTTTCAAAGTAGGAGAGCATTTGCAAGAAAAGGCCTTAGATAAGTCCAGGAGAACCATTTCTTCTCTTTTAGCCTTAAAACCAGAGGTCGCTAGAGTGCTTAGATTGGGCACAGAAGTATTGTTGCCACCAGAAGAAGTAAAGGTAAGGGAAATAATAGAGGTTCAGCCTGGAGAAAGGATTCCTTTGGATGGAGAAGTTATAGAAGGAATTTCTTTTGTGGACACCTCGGCCTTGACTGGAGAGGGTGTGCCTAAAAGAGTGCGTCCAGGAAAAAAGGTTCTGGGTGGTAGCGTAAATGGCAGTGGCCTCCTTAAGATAAGGGTGACCCATCCCTACAGAGAGTCAGCTTTGGCCAAGGTGCTGGAATTGGTGGAAAAATCAGGTGCTAAAAAGGCCAGAGTGGAAAAGATGATTACGCGTTTGGCTAAGGTTTATACGCCTGTGGTGGTTGGCCTGGCTTTACTTATTGCCTTTTTACCTTCCTCTTCTGGCCAAGTGGGGGCTTGTAAGCTTAGGAGATGCTTCCTTTTCTACCTGGCTTTATCGAGGACTTGTTTTTCTGGTGATTTCCTGCCCCTGTGCCCTGGTTTTGTCTATTCCTTTGGGGTTTTTTGCTGGTATTGGCGGAGCTTCTAAAAAGGGCATTTTGGTCAAGGGAGCAAGTTATCTGGAATTGCTTAGCAGGGTGAAAACTGTAGTTTGGGATAAGACAGGTACCCTTACTAAGGGTAATTTTAAAGTGAAAAAGATTTTACCAGCCCCTTCTAGTAGCGAAGAGGAAGTATTATTTTTAGCTGCCTTATTGGAGAGCAAAGTAAATCATCCATTGCCAACTCCATTTTAGAAGAGGCCCAGAAGAAGGGCCTTCTTTTGCAAGATGAGGTACAAAAAGTGGAAGTAGTTGAAGGCAAGGTGTAAGAGGGAGGTAAAGGGAAGACCAGTTCTTCTGGGCAGTAAAGACTTTTTAGAGGAAAACAGGATAGCAGTAAAAGGCAATGGGGAAGCTGGAACTGAAGTTTACCTGGCTTATGCCGGGGAGTTTAAAGGTTCTATTGTGATTGAAGACGAACTAAAACCAGAATCTAAAAAGACCTTGCAACTACTACAAAAGATGGGAATAAAAAGGCATGTGCTCCTTACAGGAGATGTGCCTGAGATAGCTTTAAAGATAGCCAATTACTTGGGAATAAAGGAAGTATTTGCAGGGTTGTTACCTCAGGATAAGGTTTTTCATCTGGAAAAATTACTTCAAGAAAAATCCCAAAAAGAAGCTGTTGCTTGTGTGGGAGATGGGATAAATGATGCTCCCATGTTAAGGCTTGCTGATGTTGGAATTGCCATGGGAGAAAAGGGCGTGGATATGGCTATGGAATCTGCAGATGTGGTCTTAATGCAAGATAATCCACTTTTATTGGTAGAAGCCATAAGTAGAAGCAAAAAGACCTTGCAGATAATCTGGCAAAATATTTTCCTGGCCTTTGGGATTAAAGGACTGGTTTTATTTCTGGGTAGTCTGGGCTTAGCTACTATGTGGATGGCTATTTTTGCTGATGTGGGAGTGGCTCTCTTGGCTGTGTTAAACTCTATGCGGGCTTTTAAGTAAGTTTTGGGCTGGAATGATTTTTGGGTTGTTAAGCTTGGAGAAAAAATTAGTTTTTGGGAGTTGTAGCCCAAATACAGAAGGATTCTCTGCTTTTTTCGTCTCCAATGATGCCAACTATGTCTTCTGGCTTTAAAATAAAATTGGGTTGAGGATTGGGAAAAATTTCTCCTTTTCTTATTACAGCCACAATAGATGCTCCTGTATTTTTGCGTATTTCACCCTCTGCAATGGATTTATTGGTTATGGGGCTTTCAGGAGATAATCTAATCCATTGTAAGTCAAAATGTTGCTCTACACCCCTAAGTTGAGAGAGTAAACGATAGTTTTTATTCGAGTTAAATAAGCTGGCATAGAGTTCTTGGCGGGTATTTTCAATCTGGCGTTGAATTTCTGTAGGAGGAATGTTTAAATTTAGTAGAGCCTGGCGTGTGATTTCTAGACTGGCTTCGAACTCAGGCAATACCACCTCCAAAACTCCAAGATTTTTCAATACTTCCAGGTAGTCAGGTCCAGCAGCTCGGCTGATAATTTTAATTTTTGGATTTAAATTTTTAGCCTGGGCAATAATGGCTTTGATTGCTACTAAATCAGACATGGTTAAGATAAGAAGGTTGGCTTTTTGAATTTTGGCTGCTTCCAGTACTATATCTTGGCTTGCATCACCATAGATGACTGGTAGTCCTTCCTTTTTTGCCTGTTCAAAGCGTCTGTGATTGAGCTCAATGATTATAACCTCCATATTGAAGCGTTGTAAAATTTGGGCAATTTGAGAACCTACTCTGCCACCTCCTGCAATTACAATATGGTTGGCGTATTCTTTGGGAGAAAGATTTGAAGTTTCCAGTTGTTCATGTTTAAACCAGCGTTTTTTTAGGGCATAAAGTCTGGCAGTTTGGCTTGAGATAAAGGGAGTTATGGCCATGGATAAAATAGCTACAGTTAAGATAAGAGAATAGAGCTCATTATTTATTGAGCCAGTAGATACTCCAAGTCTAGCTAAGACAAAAGAAAATTCCCCCACCTGAAATAGCCCTAATCCAAGGGCCAAGGGTATTACATTCCGATATTTGAAAATATGGGAAATAAGGGAAAAGATTATGCCCTTTCCTATACAAACTACTAAAAGTAATAAGATAACTTCCTGGATATGACTGAGTAAAAACTTAGGATTAAAAAGCATTCCCACTGAGGAAAAAAATAAAAGGCCAAAAAGGTCTCGTAAGGGTATAATATCACTTAAGGCCTGATGCCCATAATCTGATTCACTTAAAACCATACCAGCTACAAAGGCTCCAAAGGCAAAGGAAAGTCCAACTAAGTGAGTAAGATAACCTACTCCAAGCCCCACAGCTGTAATAGCTAAAAGAAATAATTCTCTGGAACCAAGCTTGGCAATGTAAGAGATAAACTTAGGAATTATGCGTGTCCCCAATAAAACCATAGTTATAATAAAAACAGTGGCTTTTAAAACAGCAAAGCCTAAGGTAGATAAATCTATAACGGGATTATTTAGCTGAGGGAGAATAATCATCAGGGGAATTACTGCTAGGTCCTGAACAATTAACATGGCTATCATAACTTTGCTGGAAAGAGTACCCATCCAGCCTTGAGCCATTAAAGATTTAAGAGTTACCATGGTGCTGGAAAGAGAAGTCAAAGCACCAAGCCAAAGGGATGATTTCCAATCTAAACCAAAAAATTGTCCCACTCCAAAACCAAGTCCAATAGTGAGCAACATCTGAAGAGGAGTTCCAAACAAGGCAATCCACTTCACTGCTCGAAGCTTTTTAAAGGAAAATTCTAGTCCCAAGGCAAACAAGAGTAGGGCTACTCCAATTTCTGCTAATAGTTCAATTTCCCTTATACCTGAGATGGTTAATCCGCCAGTATAGGGTCCTAGAATAACTCCTGCTAAAATATATCCTAAAAGGAGTGGTTGTCCCAGTTTTTGTAAAAGTAAACCGCAAAAAAAGCAGTAACGATGATAAGAATAATGTCTGTTGCTATACCATTTTTTATAAGGCTTAATTTAAATTAAAAAATATTTTGAGATTATTTGTTTCGTATAATTTTAAACAATATTTTTATTTTTACTCTTTATTTAAGAAAAAAGGACATCTAGTATACTAGATGTCCTTTTTTTCTTTGTTTTTAGTTTTAATAAAGTCTATACCTTGAATTTAGCAATAAGTTCTTTTAACTTGGCAGCTAAATCTTGCAACTCTTTAGCACTGGAAGCTACTGTATTACTGTTTTCTCTCATTTCGCCTACAGATTCGTTAATGGCAGCAATATCTTTGGCTGTATCTTGCGCAACATTAGAGGCTTCATCCACATTGTTATTTATTTCTTCCAGGGAACTGGAAGCTATTCCAATGTTTTCTGCAATATCTTTGGTGGCTACGGATTGTTCTTCAATGGCAGCAGCTATGGTGGTGACAATTTCATCCACTTCCTGGATTACCTCCAGGATTTTACCAATTTGTCCTACGGTCTTATCTGTAGCACTTTGAATACCTTGAATTTTATTTTTAATATCTTCAGTTGCCTTGCTGTTTGCTGGGCCAATTCTTTAATTTCATTGGCTACTACAGCAAAGCCCTTACCTGCTTCTCCTGCTCTGGCTGCTTCGATGGTGGCATTCAAGGCCAGGAGGTTGGTTTGAGAAGAAATGGCGTTTATGGTTTCCAGCACGGTATTAATCTCGTGGGCAACCACTCCCAGTTCATTTACTTCTGTGGAAGTTTCCTGGGCAATACCTACAGCATGATTGGTAATTTCCTTGGCCTTTCCTGTGTTGGCAGCAATTTCATTGATGGTAACGCTCATTTCTTCAGCAGCACTGGCCACAGTGTTGATGTTGTTGGTGGTTTCCCTGGTTGCATCAGCTACATTGTTCATGTTCACACTCATTTCCTCTGAAGCTGTGGCTACCAAATTGGCTTTTTGAGCATTTTCCTCGGCTATATCCACCAGTTCTTTGGACACCTGATTGAGCTCACTGGAGGAATCTGCCAGAATATTTACTCCAGATACCACCTCTCCAATAAGGCCTCGCATGTTTTTAACCATGGTATTGATAGAATTAGCTAAAATACCCAGTTCGTCTTCCCAGTTGGCTTTTACTTCTGCAGTAAGGTCTCCCTGACTTACTTTTTGAGCAGTGTCAGAGACCAACACTATTTTTTCCACCACTGTTTTGCGTAAAAAGATATTTAAAACAACTACCAGGAAAATGAGCCTCCAACAGTAATTCCTCCAGAAATGATCTGGTTGGTGTTCAGGGTGGTTATTTCTTTGGCAATGCTTTGCTCTACAATCAAGCTTCCCAAAATGGGCTCACTTTTGCCATGGCAGTGATAACAGGAGGTTCATTTTTTATTGAAGTAATGTTTACAAAATAGGGTATGCCCTCCATTTCTGCTATGGTATTGTATGTGCCTGCTGTTTTTAGGCTGGCTTTTACCAATTCTTGCACTTTAGAGTCTTTAGGAAGGTCCTTTAAGTAAGATTTACGCTCTTCTTCCTTTTTGGTGGCATAACAGATATCGCCTCTAAAATCTGTAAGATAGATGTGAATATCTGGGTATTGTTTGCCCAGCTGGAGAAATTTTTTCTCTGTGCCTTCGTCATCACCCGTGGTCATGGGTTCTTCAATGGCTTTTAAAAGCAGGTCAGATAATTTTAGGGCTGATTCCTTAATGGAAGCAATAGAAGAGGATTTTTGCCTGGAATAATTGGTAATAAAGAGAAGGGAAAAGATAATAATTAAAATTAAGCTAGAAATTACCCCACCTTTAGACCAATGGACTTTTTTAGAAATTTCATTCTCCCTTTTCTCCTTGTGCAAGAATATTTTTCTTTACTTTATAACCAGCCCCATAAATATAGCAACTAAATTTTTCTTTCCTAATATTTTTGCTAAAAAGTAGGAACAAATTAGTAACAAGTAAGGGTTACCATCCTTTTTCTTGCAAAATGGATTTTATTTTTTCCTCATTCTTTTTTTCCACTAAAATCATTTTCTTGTTTTTGGCTTCTTTGATTAGAGATAAAAGTTGTTGAATGTCTGCAGGTTTTTCCACAAAATCAAAAGCGCCCAGTTTCATGGCTTCTATTCCCTTTTTTACTGTGGCCTGCCCTGTCAGGAGAATAATTTGTAGCTCTGGCATAGTACTCTTGATTTTTTGAAGAGTTTCCAAGCCATCCATGCCAGGCATAACCAAATCTAAAATGATAGTATCCACATTTTTTTCTTGAAGTTTTTTTAAGGCTTCATCTCCTGAGGTGGCGGTTAAGACCTCTAGTCCCCTAGCTTTCATTCTTTCAGCCAAGGTTTCACAAAACTCTTTTTCGTCATCTACGATTAAAACTTTAGTGTTTTCCATAAGTTAATCTCCTTTTAGTTTTTAGATTTAAGTTAAGTTTATACAAAGAGTGTTGTTTTTTTCTTCCAGTGTAATGTTTAACAGGCTAGCTATTTGCTCACTTTTGGAACTTACTTTAATTTGTGGTTCTATATAAATTTTGTTTTTCTTGACCAGAAAAGAAAGTTTTTTTTCTTTATTTTCTTCTTGTTGAGTAAAATCGTTTAAGATAGATATAATCAGACCTAAAAAAATAAAGGGTTGAGTAGAGTATTGGAAAGATTCTGGAGAAGTTAAAGTTAATTCTATATTTTTCATGTCTGCTATTCTTTTATAGACACTAAGGCTTAAACTTAAATATTCGCTTATGTCTATATTGAGACATTTGTCGTCTGGAGTGTGGGCTAATTTATTCAGGTTTTGCACAATCTTGTTGGCTCTTACTGTTTGATTGAAGATAGAAGTTGTAATTTCTTTTATTTTTTCCAGGCTTAAAGTATTATTATCTTCTTCACTTAACTCTATAAGGTCTTCTAAAAGTCCACTTTTTTCCTGAATAATAGCTAGGCAGTTTTTTAGCTCATGGGAAATACTGGCCGTTATTTGTCCTTTGATTTGAATTAAGTCCCATAAAGGATTGGATAGGTCCATTTATTTTTCCTCTAGTTCTTTTAGTTTATTAAAAAAGTCTTCAAAATCAACTGGTTTTACCAGATAAAAACACCCGCCTTTTAAAGAGCACTCTTTAAGGTCTTCCTTAGAACCATGTCCAGTTAAAAAACCGATTTTTAATTTAGGTTGAATTTTTTTTAACTCTTCCATGATTTCCAGGCCGCTGATTTTGGGCATTTTCATATCCAACACAGCCACATCATATTTTTTTTCTTGAATCAATTTCAGGGCTTTTTCTTTAGTAGTGGCAAAATCGGCTTCAATGCCCCTAAACTTTAGCCTTTCCACCAGAGCTTCTACTAATTCTTGTTCGTCATCTACAAGTAAAACTCGCAATTTATAATCCTCCTTATGCCTCCTTAGCTTTTACAGGCAGAAAAATAAAAAAGGTAGTACCTTTTCCTACTTGGCTTTCTACCTGAATCTCCCCTTTTAACTTTTTAACCAGGCCATAGGTGATGGATAGTCCCAGACCAGTACCTCCCTGGTCTTTTTTAGTGGAAAAGAAGGGGTCAAAGATTTTTTCAGGTTTTCAGGGGAGATGCCAATGCCATCATCTTTAATAGCTACTTTGACCATGTCCTTTTCTTTCAGGTAGTCAAGAGTGATGTCTATATGCCCTCCTTTCTTAACAGCAGCAAAGGCATTATTGATTATATTTAAAAAGATTTGTTGAAGTTTGCTGCGATCACTTTGAATAAGAGGTATTTCTTGAGTTTTGGTTATGTTAACGTGAATATCTCTATATTGGGCTTCTTTTTCCAGAAAACTTAAAACTTCTTCCAATAGTGTCTGTAAATCTACTTCTTCTATTTTTACATCAATATGTCTGGCAAAGCAAGAAGCCTATGGGTAATAGTTCTACATCTATCCACTTGTTTCAAGATGGAGTCAATTAAAGAGAGAAGTTTTTTGTCTTCTTTGTATTGGTCGGAAAAAGTAAAAATATCCTTAATTAGTCCTGCAGTTTCATTGATAATGGCTAAAGGATTGTTTATTTCATGGGCTACACCTGCAGCTAGACGTCCTATAGAGGCAAGTTTATTGGTATGCTCTACCTTATGAATTAGGGCTGCTCTCCTAAGATCTGCATAATAAATTTTTGTGACCAGCTTGGTAGAGATAATTACAACTACTACCAAGACAATTGCTATTCCTAAGACTAAAGTAGCTAAGGTCTCTTTTTTTAATATACTTAGTCCACTTTTCAATATGGTAGGCTTTTTTACTAAAACAAAACTAAAAGGTGTCCCTTTTATCTTTTCTTTTCCAAAAATCCAAGTTTTTCCCGTAGAGTCGCTAAACTCACAAATTTTACTATCTGGAATACATTTTATATTTTGAGGGGAAAAAATTTCTAAAACATCTCCAAAGAATTTTGAAGGAGTTTGAAAAACATTATTTTGATTTAAAATAAAAGCATCGCTATTCTCATCCAGTTCTAAACTGCCCAGGAGATTAATTAATTGGGAAGTATCAATTGTTGTTCTTAAGATAAAAAAATCTCCATTAGAAATATTTTGTTTTATAGATATGGTAAAGTGGGGGTATTTCTATAACCTAAAAAACATCACTTATATACTCTTCTTTAATCAAAACTTCTTTATACCAGTCTTGTTGTTTGTAGTTTTTTCCCTTAAGTTCATAAGGACCAACATAATTTATTTGTATCCCTTGAGAATCTATTATACCTAAATCTACGATATTGCCAAAAGAAGTTTTTAAATCTAAGTATATTTTACCTAAGACAGAAGTTTTTTTTATTTCTTCATAGGGGGTATTTAGTACAATAAATTTTAAAGCTGATTTTTTTTGAGTAATAAAGAAGTTAATTGACTTTTGAGTATTGGATATAAGGCGAACTAAAGGATACTCGACTTCTGCCTGGATATATTTTTCATAGATGTTTAAATTCAGGAAGGTTAGGATGAGAAGAGGGAGTATAGAGACAAAAGAGATTAGGAGTATTACGCCTATCCATAAATTGCGGTAATTAAAAAGTTCTTGTTCTTCTTTATAGATATTAGTTCCCTTCAAAAAAGGAGGAGATATTTGCTGTATTAATTTTTTTTAACATTTTAATTTTATAAAATTTCTTTTATTTTTTAATTAATACCTTAAAATCCACAGGTTTGTTAAAGCATTCTACTGCCCCCAGTTCCAGGCAAAGCTTTTTTTCTTTTTCTGAGCCATGTCCGGTAATAATGATGACCCTGGTTTGAGGATATTGTTCGCGGATTATTTTTAACACTTCTAGTCCACTTAGTCCAGGCATTTTTAGGTCCAGAAGAACAAGTTTAGGCTTTTCCGCAGCTAACACTTTTAATCCTGATTCTCCGTCTAAGGCCATGAGACAGTCAAATCCCCTTAACTTAAGTCGTTCCGTTAAGGTCTCTAAGTAATCTTTTTCGTCATCGATGATTAAAATTTTGGGCTTAGGAGTCATGGGGTACCTCTCTTTTAATAATAGTTGGTAATTATTAAAAATAATAAAAATAAAAAATATTTTTTGACAAGCAAAAAAAGTCTGCCAAGAGTATTATTTTTAAGTTTCACTTTTTAACTTATGTTGAAAGATGAAACTTTATGGCTTGAGGTTAGTTTTAAAATGTAATACTTAAACTTATTGACATAAAATTCACAAATGAATAAAGTTTGGGTCGTGTTGCATAATTTAACGCTAAGGAGATGGCTATGGTAAAGAAAATCTTTGAGAAATTGTTGCTAGCCTTGAGTCTGGTTTTGGCTAGTCCTCTTTTTGCTTTGGCAGCAGAGGGTGCTGTGAATGGTGGGAAGCCCTGGTGGTTTTGGCCTTTGATTTTATTCTTTTTTTGTTTGGTTTTGGGAGTGATTGCAGTTTTAGCTGGTGTAGGTGGAGGCGTTCTTTATGTTCCTTTAGTAAGTGGATTTTTCCCCTTTCATATTGATTTTGTTAGAGGGGCTGGACTTATGGTGGCTTTAGCAGGAGCTTTAGCCGCAGGTCCTGGTTTGTTGCGTAGAAACTTAGCCAGCTTGCGCTTAACCTTGCCTATTGCTCTAATTGCTTCTGCTTGCTCTATTGCGGGAGCACTACTTGGACTTTATTTATCTCATTTAAATCCTGCTTATGTGCAAGTGGCTTTAGGTATTACTATTATGGGTATTGCCATTTTGCTTTTATGTTCCAAAAACACAGAAAAACCTGTAGTAACAAAGCAAGATGCTTTGGGTTTAGCCCTTGGACTTCAGGGTGCTTATAAAGAAGAAGGTACTGGAGAAATTGTAGAATGGAAAACCCATAGAACCTTGGTTGGTTTTCTTTTATTTATTATTATTGGAGTTATGGCTGGTATGTTTGGGCTTGGAGCTGGCTGGGCTAATGTTCCAGTTTTAAATCTGGTTATGGGTGTACCTTTGAAAATTTCTGTAGCTACCAGTAAGTTTTTACTTTCTATTACTGATACTTCTGCAGCCTGGATTTATTTGAATAAAGGCTGTGTGATTCCCTTAATGGCCATTCCTTCCATTATTGGACTTATGCTGGGTTCCTTTTTGGGTGTTAAAATTTTAGCTGTAGCTAAACCCAAGTTTATTCGTTATATGGTTATTGGAGTTTTAATCTTTGCTGGATTTAAAGCCATAGACAAAGGTATGGGCTGGAATATTATTGGATAATCGAAAAATATGAATTTAAGGAGTAAAAAATGGATAAAAGATTAGAAGAAATGATTAAGCCTATGCCCCAGCAGATAACCTATGCCAATATTTTGTTTTGGGGTGCTTGGGGTGGCATTTTGCTTATGACTCTTACCTACATAATCTATCTTGCCCACATCTTGCCTCCGCATGTGGATGTAAATTTGGTGGTCCAAAACTGGCATAAAGGGTTGCTGAGTATAGAGAAATAACCAATTCTCCCCAAGGCTGGAATTGGCTTTTTTTGCTAAATAAAGGTGATTTTATCAACTTTTTAGGTATTGCCTTTTTGGCCTTACTTACTATAATATGTTATATAGTGTTGTTCTTTGGTTATGTGAAAAAGAAAGATAAAATTTATGCTACTATTGTAATTGCAGAAATTTTGGTGCTGGCTTTAGCTGCTTCTGGACTTTTGGGAAGTGGTGGGCATTAAACCTATAAAATATGAGGGATAGTTATGTCTCCAAAAAAGAAAATTAAGATTTTATTGGTTGATGATGAGCAAGAATTTTTAAACTCTATTGCCGAAAGAGTGAAATTAAAAGGTTTTGAACCAGTTACAGCTACTTCGGGAGAAGAAGCTTTAGAACTGGCTAAAAAAGAACACTTTTTTGCAGCAGTAGTGGATTTAAAAATGCCAGGTTTAGATGGGCTTGAGACCATTAAGAGATTGAGAGAAATTGATCCTAAACTGCATACCATTTTACTTACCGGTTTTGGTAATGAAAAAGTTAAAGAAGCTACCAATGCCTTAGAGTCTGAATATTTTGACAAGGCTGATATGCCTAGTTTTTGGGATTATTTAAAACAACTAGCTCATAAGGTAGAAGATTCCATGGCTGCTGCTGGGCTGGCCACGCATGGCGACTTAGAGGATGCTGAAAAAATAGAAAAAGGTGAAGAATAACCAAAGGGAGGTCAAGACCTCCCTTTGGTCTTATTCTGGAAGATTATAGTTTTTTAGTTTTCTCCACAAAGATGTCCTGCTTATTCCAAGTATTTTAGCTGCTTCTACTTTATTTCCTTTGGTATAGTTTAAGACTCGCAAAATATATTCCTTTTCTATTTCCGCCAGGGGTTTAAAGTTGTCTACCCTAAAAGAAGTCATTGCGCTTTTAAAGCGAGAAGGAAAGTGAATGGTATCAATTTCCTCACCTTCAGCTAAAATAACTGCCCGTTCTATTAGATATTCTAATTCCCTTACATTGCCTGGAAAGTCGTATTCCTTTAATTTGTAGAGGGCCTGGGCAGAAATTTTAGTTATATTCTTTTTAAATTCCTTGGAGTATTTATTTAAAAAGTAATAGGCAAGTAAAGGAATATCATCTTTTCTTTTCTAAGAGGAGGTAATTCCAGAGATACAGCATTTAGGCGATAGTATAAATCTTCTCTAAATTTTCCTGCTTTTATTTTTCCTGAAGATTGCTGTTGGTTGCTGCAATTATTCTTGCATCTGCTTTTATTTCTTCATTTCCCCCATAGGGAATAAAGATTTTATGCTCTATGAACTTTAGAAGCATGCTTTGAATCATTAAAGGAGATTCTTCTATTTCATGTAAAAATAAAGTTCCATTATTAACAGCTTCCAGCAATCCCTTTCGTTTTCTAGTCTGTTGATTGGAATATTGATATTCTTCTCCAAAGATTTCTCTAAACAATATTTCTGGATTAAAGGTGCTACAGTGAATAGCAATAAATTTTTCTTTACTTCTAAAGCTTAGGCGATGAATGGTTTTGGCGATAAGCTCTTTTCCTGTTCCTGTTTCACCTATGATTAAAACCGGACAATCCAGCACTGCTATTTTATTGAGCTTTTTTTTCAATTCTTGAATTTGCGGCGTTTCTCCAATAATCCAGGGAATTCTGGAAGAAGGAGTTTCTGCTTCTGTGGACTTTTCTTCAATATTTATTGGCTGAAAGGAGCGTAAAAATTCCCAGAAATCTCGCAAATCTTCTTTGGGAAAAGTGGGGAGTTTTAGAGGATTGGAGAAGTTTTCTTTATTTTTGCCTGTTAGAAGGGCTATTTTTAGATAGGGGTGGGTGACTACTATTTGTTGGAGAGAATTAAAGTCGTCCTGGGAGCTTAAAAATTCAGTATCTAGCAGCAAGAGAACGAATTGTTGAGAATTTAATAAACTAAGGGCACTGGAAAAGGATTGACTGGAAAAAGGTTGAAACTTTCTTAGGGCCAGTCTTTTACTTAAAGTCTCCAGAAAGTAAGGGTCTTTATCCAAGATTAACACATTGAGATTCTTACTATAATTACCTCTATAGGAAATTTTAAAGAAGCTCTGGGTAAAAAGCAAGGTAAAAGAAATGCAGGTATTTTTAATCGGTGGCAGTGTTCGAGACAGGCTTTTACAAAGACCAGAAAAGGATAAGGATTTTGTAGTGTTGCAGGCTACAGAAGAGGAGTTTTTAGCCAGGTTTCCCCGGGCCAAAAAAGTGGGAAAAGGCAAAGCTGTTTTTTTGCTGGGAAGAGATGAATACACTTTAAGCGCCAGTGCTTCCATTGAAGAGGAGCTTGGGAAAAGGGATTTGACCATAAATGCCCTGGCCCTGGACCAGAAGAATAAACTTTATGCCCATCCTTTAGCCTTAAAAGATTTGGAAAATAAACTTCTTAGACCCATTGAGAAGAAGAATTTTTTTCAAGACCCGCTTAGAGTATACAGAAGTGCTAGGTTTTGGTCTGAACTTCCGGAGTTTAAACTGCACTCAACTCTCCTTTATATTTCCTGGTCTGTGCTAAAAAGTGAAAAGATAAAAACTCTTAGTGCTGAAAGGGTATGGGGAGAGCTGTTTAAGGCTTTGCAGGCTAAAAAACCAGGTAATTTTTTTCGTTTTTTAAATCTTATAGGTGGCTTTAACTTCTGGTTTGCACAACTTCAGGAAAGTGCCTTTATTCCAGCAGGACCTAAACAATATCATCCAGAAAGCGTGCTGGAACATACCCTGAACCTTATGGATGCCTTAGCTCCTGATTTTTGGGGGGCCTGGCTGGCCTTTTGTCATGACCTGGGAAAAGTTCTAACTCCTGCTGAGCTTCTTCCCCATCACTATGGTCACGAGGAAAAAGGAAGGACAGTTTTAAAAGATTTGGCTAAAAAATTACCCTTGCCCAAAAAAATGCTTAAATATGGAGCTATTGCCTGCAGGTATCACATGCTAGCTGGAAAGTATACCAGCTTAAGACCTGGAACCAGGGTAAAGTTGCTTTTGAGTTTACCTCAGGAAATCTTTGAGCCTTTTTTTAAATTGGTGCGTTTGGATCAGGGGATAGATTATTTGGAGCAAGCCTTACAGGACTTAAAAGTGATTCAAAGGGTAAAACTTCCTCCAGCCCATCAAAACTTGGGTTCCAGATCAGGGGCAATCTTGCACTCTCTTCGGGCCAAGGCCCTAAAAGACTTTTCTTAAAATCACTCAAAAATCGTGCCAAATATCTTGACTCTTTTTCTCCGGTCTTATTTTTTATCAGTTTATAACTTCTTTAAAATAAAGAATTTTTACAGGAGAATAAGAGGGTATGGAGTATAAGGATTATTATAAAATTTTGGGTGTGGACAAGGGTGCTTCTCAAGAGGAAATTGCCAGGGCCTATAAAAAGTTGGCAAAAAAGTATCATCCAGACTTAAACCCCAATAATAAAGAAGCAGAAGAGAAGTTTAAGGAGATAAATGAGGCTTATGAGGTCTTAAAAGACCCTGAAAAGAGAAAGCTCTATGACTCTTTAGGGCCCAACTGGCAACATGGGCAAAACTTTGAGCCACCTCCAGGTTTTGAAAACTTTCATTTTGAGTTTCGAAGTGGTGGTTCTGGTTTTGAAGACCTGGGTGGCTTTAGTGATTTTTTTGAGACCCTTTTTGGTGGCTTGGGTAGGCGTTCCAGGTCTTCCAGGCAGAGAAGTTATGGCTTTGATAATTTTTATTCAGCCAGAGGTCAGGACCAGGAGGCTATTTTAGAACTCTCTTTGGAGGAAGCTTTCCTGGGTGGAGAGAAGACCATTACTCTGGGACGAGGTTTGGAGCAAAGAACAGTAAAGGTAAATATTCCTGCAGGCATTAAAGATGGTGGCAAAATCAGGCTAAAGGGATTGGGAGAGCCAGGTCTTGGAGGTGGGCCTAGTGGAGATTTGTACTTAAAGGTAAAAATATTGCCTCATCCCTTATTTAAAGTAGAAGATAACAATATTCTTTATCGTTTACCTCTTGCTCCCTGGGAAGCAGTGTTGGGCACCAAGGTTAAAGTACCTACCTTGGCGGGAGAAGTGGAGTTAAAGGTTCCTAAGGGAGTTAGCAGTGGCCAAAAGCTTAGATTGCGAGGCAAAGGGCTAGGGCAAGGAGTAAATAAAGGGGATCAATTGGTGGAAATTGTCATTAAGACCCCTAAAAAGCTTAGTGCTCAAGAGGAAAGGTTGTGGAAAGAATTGGCCAGTATTTCCAGTTTTAATCCCAGAGCCTAGGAGGAAGCATTAATGGTTAACATAGAGATAAAGACCATATCTCAACCTTATCCAAGCAAAAAATTAAGTTGGCAAGAATTTGTATCCAGGACAGGCATCAACCCTTGCGCCTGGAAGAACTTATAGAAATGGATTGGATTCGCTGTGAATGCGTGGGAGAGAATAACTATCTGTTCCCGGAAAGAGAAGTTTTAAGAGTGCAAAAACTACTTCGCCTCTGCCGAGACCTGGAGATTTCCACTCTGGCTGGAATGATTATTGTGGACTTGCTGGAGCGAATAGAAGACCTGGAAGAGAGGTTGAGAAAATTTTCAGTATTTTAAATTGAAAAACAAGGAGGAAATTATGGATATAAGCAAATTCACTCAAAAATCACAAGAAGCTATTGCTGAGGCCCAAAAGGAAGCAATTCGCTTTGGACATCAGCAAATAGATGCAGAGCACTTGTTTTATGCTCTACTTGGGCAAGAAGATGGCCTGGTTCCCAGGATTCTGGAAAGGGCAGGCTATGACCCGGAGGCTGTAAAAAACTCGTTAAAGTCTGAACTGGAGAAACTTCCAAGGGTTAGTGGCCCTGGAGTCCAACCCGGGCAGATTTATGTTACAGGCAGGGTGAACAACATTCTTTTGGCTGCTCAAGATTTAGCCAAAAAATGCAAGACGAATATGTGAGTGTGGAGCACTTGTTGTTAGCCCTATTAGATGAGCCTCCAAGTACTGGAGTGGGCAGGGTTTGCAATACCTTTCGATTGGATAAGGATAAAGTATTAAGTGTGCTTACAGAGATAAGAGGACATCAACGGGTTACTTCTGATAATCCAGAAAGCACCTATGATGCCCTGAAAAAGTATGGTCGAGACCTGGTAGAAGAAGCACGCAAAGGTAAATTAGACCCGGTTATTGGAAGAGATAGCGAAATTAGGCGCTGTATTCGTATTCTATCCCGAAGGACCAAAAATAATCCTGTGCTCATTGGTGAAGCTGGCGTGGGTAAGACTGCTATTGTAGAAGGTATTGCCCAAAGGATTTTGAGAAAAGATGTTCCAGAAGGCCTTAAGGATAAGACCATTTTTGCCCTGGATATGGGAGCGCTTATTGCTGGAGCCAAGTTTAGAGGAGAGTTTGAAGAAAGGTTAAAGGCAGTACTCAAAGAGATTGAAGAGTCCAAGGGTAGAATTATTTTATTTATTGATGAGATTCATACCATTGTGGGTGCAGGTAAAGCCGAAGGAGCCATGGATGCAGGCAACCTTTTAAAGCCCATGCTGGCTAGAGGAGAATTACACTGTATTGGCGCAACCACGATAGATGAATACAGAAAGTACATAGAAAAAGACCCTGCTTTAGAAAGGCGTTTTCAACCTGTGTTTGTGGACGAGCCTTCAGTAGAGGATACCATTTCTATCTTGCGAGGGTTAAAGGAGAGATTTGAGGTCCACCACGGTGTAAGAATAAGTGATAGTGCTTTGGTTGCTGCTGCTACCCTTTCCCATCGTTATATTACTGACCGTAACTTACCTGATAAGGCCATTGACCTTATTGATGAAGCTGCAGCTAAAATTAGAACGGAAATCGATTCCTTGCCTACAGAACTAGATGAAATCAATCGCAAAATTATGCAGCTGGAAATAGAGCAAGAGGCCTTGAAAAAAGAAAAGGATACTGCCTCTAAAGAACGCCTGGAAAAGATAGGTAAGGATTTAGCTGAGTTAAAGGAAAAACAGGCGAGTTTGCTGGCCCAATGGGAAAAAGAAAAAGAAGCCATTAACTCCTTAAGAAAACTAAAGGAAGAAATAGAAAAAACTCGTTTGGAAATAGAAGCAGCTGAAAGGGCCTATGATTTGAATAAAGCTGCTGAGCTTAGATATGGCAAACTAACTCAATTGGAAAAAGAGTTAAAGGAAAAGGAAGAGGCTTTAGCAAGTCAGGATGGCAAGACCTTGCTCAAGGAAGAAGTTGGGCCTGATGATATTGCAGAAATAGTCTCTAAATGGACAGGTATTCCTGTAACCAAACTTGTTGAGTCAGAAAGAGAAAAGTTGTTAAAATTAGCAGATGTCTTGCATCAAAGGGTAATAGGCCAGGACGAAGCTGTACGGGCTGTAGCAGATGCAGTTTTAAGGGCCAGATCTGGTTTAAAAGACCCCAGAAGACCCATTGGTTCTTTTCTCTTCCTAGGTCCTACTGGAGTGGGTAAGACAGAACTTTGTAAGACTCTGGCCAGGACCCTCTTTGATACAGAAGAAAACATGATTCGTATTGATATGTCAGAATATATGGAAAAACACACTGTAGCCAGGCTTATTGGTGCTCCTCCTGGATATGTGGGTTATGAAGAAGGCGGACAACTCACAGAAGCTGTACGCAGAAAACCCTATTCTGTGGTGCTCTTTGATGAGGTGGAAAAGGCCCATCCAGATGTTTTTAACATCTTATTACAAATTATGGACGATGGACGCCTTACTGATAGTCATGGTCGAATAGTAGATTTTAAAAATACGATTATTATTATGACCTCTAACCTGGGAGCCAATTATCTTTTAGAGGGTATTACTTCTAATGGAGAGTTGAAACCTGGAGTGGAAGAGCAGGTAATGTCTGTAGTGAAGTCCCACTTTAGACCTGAGTTTTTAAACCGGATTGATGAGATTGTGTTGTTTAAACCTTTACTCTTGGAAGAAATCAAGCAGATTATTGAACTCCTGTTAGATGAGCTAAGAGAAAGGCTAAAAGACAAGAAAATTACCCTGGAAATCACTCCTGAAGCCAAAGAGCTTATTGCTAGAGAGGCCTATGACCCGGTTTACGGAGCCAGACCTCTTAAAAGATACCTTATTCATCATGTGGAAACCAAGCTGGCTAAAGAGATTATTGCAGGTAGAGTGCAGGAAGGTGACCAGGTACTGGTCAGCTTAGAGCAAGGTGATTTGGTCATAGTTAAAAAATAACCAGAGGGGCTTTTGCCCCTTTGGTTAAAAAATAGCTAAAAGGTCCCAGCCTGTCTTTATTTGCCAGAGAGCTAACAACAAAATAAGTAAATTGTTAGCAGCATGTAAAAGAGGTAAAAATTTTCTTTTCTTTTTGTGAAAGTGCAAAATATAACCACTAATAAGGCCTACAATTAAAAGAAATAAAATCACTAATCCCACCTTGGCATGAGTGCCAGCCACAAATACCTTTCCCCAGAGTAGAAACAAAATAATACTTCCTCCAAAAGTACCTAAAAGCATAGCAATTAAGGCTATGCTCCCTACTAATACATGCCGTTTCCATAAAAAGGGAACAGGCTTTTGAAAGTGCAGGCTTTTTATCCTGTTTATACCCAAAAACAGGGCATAGAACCCAAAACAAATAGCCAAAAGCTGGAAAATAGGATGAAGGTAAATCATAATTCTTCCTTATTTAAATTGATGTAAGAATATGTAATCGTTATACTTATGTACTTGGTGACAGCCAATACATCCCTTTACCTTGCCCTCTTTGTCTATCTTACCCTGAGGTGAATACTTTACCCAAAACCAATCCCCGCTTTTGGGCGCATAGCCTTTAACTTTGTACATAACTGTAATTGCCTTGAGTTGCTTATCTTTACCATAATTTTCTTTAACCACAATGGTCCTATCCAAAACAGGAGCTTTTTTACTCTCTATTCCCCTGGAGTTTACAAATATCTTATGCAAAGGGCCGTGCGGGGCTTTGCCAGGCTGAAGCCCTTGATGATTGGGCCAAAAGCTCCAATTTTTATAGGGTGAGACCCTGGTTATGTATTGCCACAGAGCTTTTCCTTCAGGTGAGGGGAAGTCTTCTCCCAGGCCGACCTTAACGCTGCCAAGTAAAAATAGTATAAATAAAAACACTTGCCACTTTTTCATGTTTGACCTCCTTTTTTAATTACACTTTATGAAAAATACAGTTTGAAAAGTCAAGTTTTTGAAATGTTCTTTTTGTCTCATTTGTTTCAAAAAGTTTTATTTTGTTGTTTCTTTTTGTTTCTTATGGTTTTGCTGAATAGGGAGGTACTTCTATTAAATTATTGAAAACTATGTATTTTTATTGTTTTGGCATGACTTTTGTTAAGGATTTGTGATTATTTTCTCAAGGTATACTGGTAATCCTGATGAGTATTTGTTTTTTTAGTAAAAATAAAAAATTATTCAAAGTTATGGAAAGTAAACTGGCCGGATATGGACCAGTAATGTTTTTCAGTGAAGTGTGGGATTTGCTGGAAAAAATAGAAAGCGGGTTAGAAATAAGGCTTTTAATTGTGGATTTTGTTTCAATAGCTCCAGAAGGTCCCAAGCTTGTAAACTTTGTGCACAGGTCTTTTCCTCATTTGCCCATCTTAATGTTAAGAGATGAAAACTATATTCAGTCTAACTTAGATTTTGTAAGAGAAAAACAATTGGCAGAACTAGAGTATCCTTTGGATTGCTCTAAATTAAAAATATTTGTAAGTAATTTATTGAAAAAGGAGGGATAATGAAAAATCTAAAAGTCAAAAAACTAGTTGTGCCTTTAGATGAGTTTTTAGTTGTGAACAAGGATACTTCCTTGTTGGAAGTGATTTTAAGCTTAAAAGAGAAAAAAGAAAAAAATGCCAATTTTCACTCCACAGTATTTATCACTGATGATAGGGGAAAATTTATAGGAAAAATAAGTATTTTAGACATTTTGCGGGGAATTGAACCCAAGTACAAGGAGGTTTCAGATGTGGATTTGAGTAGATTTGGTTATAGTGAGGATTTTGTTCTTTCTATTTTAAAAAACTATGATTTATGGGCTCATCCTTTAGAAAATCTATGTCAAAATATTCCCAATATTTTGGCTAGCGAGGTGGCTAGAGATATAGATACTAATGAAACGGTGTCTACAGAAGATTCTCTGGATCTAGCTGTGCATAAGATGGTTATGAATAACTATACCTTACTTTTAGTAGAAGAGGATGGAAGCTTTGTTGGTGTTCTTAGATCTATTGATTTATTCTTCTTCATTTGTGAACAAGTAGAAAAATGTGATTTGAAATAAAGGGAGGTAACTATGACAACTTCTGTAGCAAATAGATACAAAGAAGAGATGAAAAGAGCCTTTTTTATTTTTTTGGGTATTTTTTTGTTTACAATAGTTTACTTAGCTCCACCTTTTCCTGATGCTGTAGATCCCTTTGGTAAGCATTTTGTCTTATCTAGAGAAGGAAAGGGTGCTTTAGCTATTTTCTTGTTAGCAGGTACCTGGTGGGTCTTTGAGGTTGTACCTATTGGCGTAACCAGTTTGGCTATTGGTGTGCTTCAGCCATGTTTCTCATTCGTCCGGCAAAAGTAGCTTTTAAAGATTTTATGGATCCTTCAGTACTCTTTATCTTTGCTTCCTTGGTTATTGGTATGGTTTTTACCAAAACCGGGCTTACCAAAAGGCTTGCCTATAAAATGCTTATGCTAATCGGTGAGAAAACAAGTATGATTCTACTGGGAGTTTTTATTTTGACTTCTGCCATGACTCATGTGATGGCGCATACTGCAGTAGCAGCCACTATTTATCCTCTTTTAATTGCCATTTATGCCCTCTATGGAGAAGGCAATAAGCCAACTAAGTTTGGTAAAGCCCTATTTATGGGTATGGCTTATGTGGCAGGAGCAGGAAGTATTGTAACTTTACTTGGTGCAGCTAGAGGAGCTGTTGCTCTGGGATTTTTTAAGGAAATAATGAATAAGGATGTTACCTTTTTTGAAGTTACTTACTATATGTTTCCCATAGGCTGGCTTATGACCTTCTTGCTGTGGTTATTTTTCTTGGTGTTTTTAAAACCAGAAAAGGATAGAATTCCTGGTTTAAGAGAAAAAGCAAAAGAGCTAAATTCCAAACTGGGCAAAATCACTACCCAAGAAATCATTGCCGGTCTTACTGTTCTAGCTGTTATTATTGTTATGTCTTTGCGCTCTTTTATTCCTGAGTTAAAGGCTATAGACAAAACAGCTATTATCTTGCTTTCCACTATCATGTTTTTTATCTTAAAAATCTTAGACCTTAAAGACTTAGAAGAAATTCCCTGGAATATTATTTTACTTTTTGGTGGAGCTATGAGTATAGGTTTTTGTTTGTGGGAAACAGGGGCAGCCAAGTGGCTGGCTATTCATTGGCTTAGTTTCTTTCAGGATTCCCACTGGTTTGTTTTTGTTATGGCCATTGCTTTCTTTGTAATGATGATGACCAACTTTATTATGAATGTTGCTGCGATTGCTATCTCTTTGCCTGTAGCTTTGGTTATTGCTCCTTATTTAAATGTGGCAGGTGAAGTAATTCTCTTTTCTTCTCTGGTGACAGCAGGAATGCCCTTTTTGTTTTTAGTTGGTGCTGCTCCCAATGCTATTGCTTATGATTCCAAGCAATTTACTACAGGTGAATTTTTCTTATATGGAATACCAGCTAGTATTTTACTTATGGTAGTAGTTGGAATTGCTGTTTATTTTATCTGGCCTATTATGGGGATGTCTGTAACTTTAAATTAATATAGTTGGGAGATTGGTTATGAAAAAGTATATAAATTTAAAAAAGGCTATATTTAAAAATATTGGATATCTTTTGGATAAAAGAGAGGTTTTACATTCTTTAGAGGAATATGTTTCTAAGATAAAATTTATTTCTGATTATGCCGTATATGGTGTTGCCTTTCCAGAGATAAACTTAGGATTTCAAGCAAAGAATTCTTGTCTTTCTGGAAGTTATTTTTTGGGAAAAATTGAAGTGCTAAATTCCATTATTATTAATTCTGACTTAAGAGGTGATGAATTAAAAAGAGCTGGAGATGTATACCAAAAAGGTGAGCTAGAGGTTCCCCTTTGTCAGGATGAAAAACTTCTGGTACAGGATAGCTTGTTTGTAGATACTTTAGTGCATAATTGTTCGCATGATTTGGAAAATCTGGAAGTGCTTTTAATTAAAAATACTATTTCCTTAAATTGGGCGAATATTCATGGTACCAGTACCAGGTTTTCTTTGATTTTACCTTTGGCTACTGTGGATTTAAGTATAGTGTCAAGAAGTGTAGTGGGTGAGTTTTCCTATGTGCAGGGGGACTTGCAAGGAGAGATTGTTGAACCGGGGACTATTTTAATTAAGGGAGCGGAGTTTTTATTCAAGTATAGGCATGGTGATAATCTAAAACATTATGTTTGTTTTGCTGAAAATTCTTTAAAAGGAGAAATTATAGACTTCTTAGAAGGAAAACGAGAAGCTTTTAAGAATGTATTTAATACTATACCTGAAGAAAAAAGTATAGCGCAAGGTAGCTTTGCTTCTCCTTATGCTGTGTATAAACGTAAAGTAGAGGTTGGAGAAAATGTGTTAATTTCTCAAAAGGCCTACTTGGAAGATGTGTTCTTAGGCAAAGGAGCCAATGCTCAAGAAAATTGTTATATTATAAATTCTTACTTATCTGGATATAATGTTAGTGCACACGGCTCAAAGATTATCAATACTTTCTTAGAAGAAAATGTTTTTGTAGGTTTTAATTCATACCTTAAAGCAAAAGATAAGTATGGTTTAAAAATTGGTAAAGGCTCTGTAGTGATGCCTCATACCATAATTGATGTGGATAAAGAACTGGAAATTCCAGCAGGTACTGTAGTTTGGGGAATAATTAGAGGAAAGTCTGATTTAACAGAAAATTCTCTTTCTCTAGAAGAATTCAAAAAGATAAAAGGTAAATATTCTTTAGGTAATTTGGAGTTTGAAGGTGATGGAGAAAGGTTTATTTCTGCCTTTGCTCATCGTATTGAACATATCTTAGAAGCAAATGGTGCTTTTTTTTGATGGAAAAAAAGGTAGAGGGCATGCTCAAAATACTCAAAAAACTTCTTTTCATCTCCTTTCTTCCTATACAAAAGGAGATTACAAAGGAATTATGAGCGATATTAATTTATCATAATAGGAGGGATTATGTTAGTATCAAATTTGATGAGGAAACATCTGGTTCTTTCTACGCCAGAATGTAGTTTTAAGACCTTATTATGCAAGATGGGAAGACTTTCACCACGGCAAATTTATGTGGTGGAAGATGATTTGAAATTAAAGGGAATCATTACTGGTTATGACCTGTTAAAAGTAGTGCTGCCAGAATACATGGACTCCAATCTTTTAAAATCCATTCAAGAACCAGAGATTGATGATTATTTGCGTAAATGTATAAACAAAGTGGCAGATAAAAAAGCCAGGGATATGATGATTACGGAGTTTGTTTTTTTGAAATCAACCGACCATGTTATGGAAGCAGAGTCTTTGATTGTGGAAAAAGGCATAAATGCCTTGCCAGTACTGGATGAAAATGGTCGTTTACTGGGAGAAGTAAATAGAAGGGATATTTTAGAGTATATGGCAAGTATTTGTGATTATTGCCAGCAAAAGCACTTTGAAATAGTTGACCTGGAAGTTATTCAAAAAATGGTGATTACCATAGTTGTTTTTTGCGTTTGCTAGGAGAAGACGAATAAAGGAGGATAGATAGATGTTTTGGACAGCGACTCTGATATTTCTCATTTCGTATGCGGTAATTGTATCTGAAAAGGTACACAAGACCAAGGTAGCCATGTTTGGTGCAGCTCTGGTTTTGATTTGCAAGATTTTACTCCAGCATGAAGCTTTTCACGATATAGAACTGGGAGTGGACTGGAACGTTATCTTTTTGCTCATTTCCATGATGATAATCATTAATGTCATGACCAAGACTGGAGTTTTTCAGTACGTAGCCATTAAATCCGCCAAGATGGCCAAGGGAGAGCCCTTTAAGATAATGGCCATATTTGCGGTAATTACGGCCATAGGTTCAGCCTTTTTGGACAATGTAACCACTGTATTGCTTTTAGCCCCAGTAACCTTGCTTATTGCTGAGCAGTTAGAAGTGGACCCTGTGCCCTACTTAATCACTGAGGCCCTGGCTTCCAATATAGGTGGTACTGCTACTTTGATAGGTGACCCACCCAACATTATGATTGCTTCTAAAGCTGGCCTAAATTTTATGGACTTTATTATTCATCTTACCCCGGCTATTATTGTTATTTTTCTTATTTGGCTTGCTATCTGGAAGTTTATTTTTGGCAAGAGACTTCACGTTACAGAAGAAAATAAGGCCAAAATAATGGCTATGAATGAAAATGAACTCATCACCAATCCTTTATTGCTAAAAAAATCTCTGGTAGTTTTAAGTCTGACCATTCTGGGTTTTATTTTACATGGAATTTTCCACTATGAGCCAGCCACAGTAGCTTTAATGGGCGCAGCTACCTTGCTTTTAATTTCTGGTGAACATCCCCATGAAATTCTGGCTGAAGTGGAGTGGCCAACTATTTTCTTTTTCATAGGCCTGTTTATCATCATAGGTGGTACAGTAAAGGTTGGTCTTATTGAACTTATGTCTGTGAAAATGATTGACATCACCAACCCTCAGCCAGACAACATGCTCACTTTATCCATGGTTATGGTCTGGTTTTCTGCTATAGCCTCAGCCATAGTGGATAATATTCCCTTTGTAGCCACCATGAACCCCTTGTTAATTGAAATGGTGCATAAGGTTTATAATCTAACAGATCCTGCTACCATGGAACACATTCAACATGGAGCCATGATGCCTGTGTGGTGGTCTCTGGCCTTAGGAGCCTGTCTGGGTGGAAATGGCTCTCCCATTGGAGCCTCTGCCAACGTAATTGTAGTGGGTATGAGTGAAAAGGCAGGTTATCCCATTACCTTTGTCCGTTTCTTAAAATACGGCGTGCCTGTAACCATACTTACTGTAGCCTTAGCAATGCTTTATATCTATCTTAGATATTATGTGTTGGGTATATAAAGTAATTTAACTTAGGGTAAAAGGATTTAACCTTTTACCCCTAAATTTAATATATTTATGGAACATATTGCTCTTAGAACCAAAATTTTGATTGTTATTTTATCGATTGTTTTTACTTCTCTTTTGTTTTCTATAATTTCTATATTTCTTGTATAGGAACATATTGCTCTTAGAACCAAAATTTTGATTGTTATTTTATCGATTGTTTTTACTTCTCTTTTGTTTTCTATAATTTCTATATTTCTTGTATACAATATAAACAAGTCTGTTGAGGAGTTGCGAGATAGGGCAGTTGATGAAGCTATTTTTGCCAGTGAGCTGGAAAATCAATTGTTTCTACAAAAAGGTCTAGTTACTTATTTTTTGACTACTAAAGATAAAAAATGGCTAGAAGACCTAGATAACTACAATAATAAATTCTTTGAACTTTTACACCAAATTAGAATTAAGTCTAAAAATGATTTGCATATTAATTATGTATCTTTAATAGAAAGAAAATATAGCGAATATAATTTTTTAAGAAATAGAATAATATTCTTTATAAAAATAACAACTTAGAAGAGGGTAAGATTTTACACTCAGAAGCAAGAAAAAAGTTTGATGAGCTTGCTAACTTGTGTGAAAAGTATAAGCAAGCAACCAAGCAAGAGTTGGACTTATATTTTAAAAATATTCATAGAAAAGCCTTTTATGCTAAAATTTCCATAATTTCTTCTTTATCTTTGTGTGTTTTCCTTTCTTTGTTGATTGCTTATTATGTTTTTTACAAGATTTTAGTTCCTTTACGCTCTTTAGTGTGGAATACTGAGGTTTATCCTGCCAATCACAGATTTGAGGATGAAATCAAAATTCTTTCGGAGAGGATGAACACCTTGGTGAAAAAGTTTGACCTTGCTCGCAGTAAGTTGGAAGAAAGTAAGGAACAACTACAAGAGACCAAGAATTTGGTTTTATTGGGTAAATTAGCTGCAGGTATTGCCCACTCTATTAGGACTCCTTTAACTTCAGTAAAGATGAGAATATTTGCTTTGAAAAAATCTTTGACTTTAGAAAAAGAGCAAGAAGAAGATTTTGAAGTTATTACGGAAGAGATAAGACATATAGACAACATAGTAAGTAATTTTCTAGAATTCTCTAGAAGACCCAAGCCAAGATTAGAGCCTCTTAAGATTGAAGAAGTTGTTTCCTCTGCAATAAAGACTCTTTCTTATCGTTTTAATTTGTATCAAATAAAGGTAAATGTAGACATTGAAGAAAATTTACCTTTGCTCAACCTAGATAAGGAACAAATACAGGAGTGTTTAACTAATATTTTAAATAACTGTTGTGAAGCTTTAGAAGAAAAAGGTGGAAATATAGAGGTTATAGTAGAAAAGGGAGTTATTGAACCGGTAGGCAAAGTGGTAAAGATTGAAATTCAAGATAATGGACCTGGTATACCTATAAACTTGTTAAATAAAATTTTTGAACCTTTTTTTACTACCAAAGACCAGGGTACAGGATTAGGTCTTAGTATAAGTAAGCGAATAATAGAGGAGCATGGAGGTTGGTTGACTGTAAAGAGCACAGTGGGTGTGGGAACAATTTTTACCATAATTTTACCAGCTTAGGATATTATTGTCATGAGTTCCAAGATTCTTATTGTTGATGATGATAAGCAACTTAGAAAAAGTTTTTCCCGCCTGTTATCTTTGGAAGGATATGAGGTAGAGAGTTTGGGTAGTGCAGAAGAAGCTCTTGATTATTTGGCTAATACAGAAGTGGATTTGGTGGTTTTGGATTACAAATTACCGAAAATGGATGGTCTAAGTTGTCTTAAGACACTTAAAAGACTTTATCCTGAGCTGCCTGTTATTATTATGACTGCCTATGGCACCAGTCATACTGCCATTGAGGCTATGAAAATAGGGGCTTTAGATTATGTATTAAAACCTTTTGAAGTAGATGAGTTTTTGTTTTTAATTAAAAGAGCGTTAAAAAATATTGCTGCTAAAGAAAAAATAAATACAGTTGATTCTCTTCCTGTGTCTAAGGGAGAAATCCTAATTGGCAAATCTAGGGCCATGCAAGAGGTCTATAAAAGCATTGGTAAGATTTCTTCTACCCAGGCCAATGTGCTTATTTTAGGAGAGACAGGAACAGGTAAGGAGTTGGTAGCTAAAGCTATCCATCAATATAGTGAGAGAGCAAGCAAACCTTTTGTTGTTGTCAATTGTGTAGCTATACCAGAGACCCTTTTAGAAAGTGAACTTTTTGGCTATGAAAAAGGAGCTTTTACTGGAGCTAATAAAGTAAAGAAAGGCAAGGTAGAGTTAGCTCAAGGAGGTACTTTGTTTTTAGATGAAATAGGAGATATGCCCCTTGCCATTCAAAGTAAACTTTTACGTTTATTGGAAGCCAAAAGTATAGAACGGTTGGGCTCTAGTACTACCTTTTCTGTAGATGTGCGGATAATAGCTGCTACAAACAGGGACCTACAAGAAAGGGTGAAAACAGGAGATTTTAGGGAAGATCTCTATTATCGCTTGCAGGTCTTAACTCTTTATCTACCTCCTCTAAGAGAGCGCAAAGGGGATATTCCCCTTTTACTTGGTCATTATCTCCAGAAATGTAGTGAAGAACTAAAGATAGAAAAACCTTCTTTAAGCAAAGAGGCTTTGGATGTTTTAGAAAATTATAGTTGGCCAGGAAATGTGCGAGAGCTTAGAAATACCGTTACTAAACTTCTTATCCAGAGCAGTTCTAGAGTAATAGGAAGAGAAGAAGTAGAGAAGGTTCTTTTCACCGAGAGACCATCTTGCTTAGCCAAGCCAGAAGAGCTTCCAGCTTGGGCCTTAGCTATTTTAGAAAATCCAGAAATAGTAAATAAGTGGCAGGTTTTGACTGATTGTTTTCAAGTATCTGTGCTTAAATACTGCTTGGAAAAGTTTCAAGGCAATAAGTCACAGGTAGCTAGGTGTTTGGGGATTACCAGACCCACCATTTTAAATAAATTGGAAAATTTAGAACAATTACATTCTTTTTGGAAAAGAATAAGACTACCAATTGAAGTTTTTCATTTTAGTTTTTTAAGATCAGAGAAATGTCCTTTTTTATTTTTTTTCTATAGTAATCTACCTGTTTTGAGTTGTTCATAATTATATCTAATTGTCTGGTATGGATTATAAGATAACCTAAGATTTTTAATCTTTTTACTATAGGCTTTACTTCATACCTATCTAATCTTGCATCTAATTTATCTTCTATAATTTCTACCTCAAAGTTATATTCCTTTAATATTTTTCCAATAAAGATAGCCCTTTTTTTCCTGCGTTCTAGGTCAGTAGCTCCTCCTTTAAATTGGAAACGAATAAAATTATCTTTAGTCCTTTCTCCAGCCAAAGTTTCTATGCCTGTGAAGTGAAAACCAAATCTAGACTGTAAATGACAGAAATCTTTACTAATCATAAAGTAATTTTTTTGAGAATAACTGGAAGCAACCAGGGGTTCTAAATCAGGGTTAAGGGTAGATTGAAAAATAAGGCTAGCCAAATCCCTTGCCATCAGGTACAGGGGGGCCTTCCCAAGGAATGGCTGTAATGCCATGCCATATGGCCAGCATGGGGATAGATCTGATGTTGTCCAGAGTCACATATTTTCCTTTTACAGGTTTTTTAAATCCATCTCCCAGATTTAAAACCCACCACTGCATGGGCACACTGGTCTTTAATTGTTTGGCCAGAGTGCCAGTAAAGTCTTTGGCCTGGGAAGTGGAAAACATTTCTTGCACGGCCTTTTCATGAATAAAACGAGTAAGATCATGCAAGGTCTTGCAACCAGAAGGTTTAAAGTTGCTTTTTTGGGGAGAAAGTAAATTTAGAGGAGTTATAAAGGTATTGATTTTTTTTAGAGTTTTAAAAACAGGGCCTTCCAAATTAACTTGAGGCGGCTTCCATTGGTATTTTTGGGCAATTTCTGGGTTTATTCCAGCCAGAATACTTTTGAGCTGGGCTATTAAGGTTATTTCCTGTCCACTTTCCAGAGATGAAAAGGCTTTTTTAACTCCTACTAGGGCAGGAAGATTAAACTCTCTGGCCACATTGGCCAAGTGTCCATTGACACTTCCAAATTCAGCAATAAGCCCAGCTGCTTGAGGTAAAACCAAAGCCCACTTGGGAGAGGCTTCTTTGACCACTAAAATGGCCTGGGGAGGAAAGGTCCAAAGATCTGCATCTTTTTGGGCTTTGTAAACTTTGCCCATGGCTACTCCTGGGCTGGCCACTTCTCCTCCTTCCAAAAGCACCTGTAACTTGCTGGTTTTAATTTTTTCCAACTCTTCTTCAGTAAAGGAAGTATTGCTGGTAGAAAGGGGACGGCTTTGTAAAATATAAAGTTGATTTTGGGAAAGCGTCCACTCAATGTCTTGAGGGTAGTGGTAATAACTTTCTATTTTTTTGGATTCTTGAGCTAAGAAAATAACTTGTTGAGCAGAAAGAGAAGGCTGGTTTTGTAGAGAAGGGGAAATTTTACTTTTTTCAATTCCCCTTTCCTTTAAAAAATAACCCCTTGTTTTACTGCCAATTTTTTTTTCTATAATTACAAAGCGTTCTTTATCTTTTTTTACTTTAAAAACATCGTTTTCAATTATTCCTTCTACAATTGCCTTGGCCAAGCCATAGCAACTGCTTATAATGATTTCATCGCTTAAATTGATGGGATTAGCAGAGTAAACAACTCCAGAGACCTCTCCGGCAATCATTTCCAAAACTCCAACACACATCATTACATCTTCATCTTTTAATCCCATCTTCAGTCTATAAATAATGGCGTGAGGGTTGTACTTACTGGCAACTACTTCCTTATAGGCCTGAATGATTTCTTCCTTAGATACATTTAACTTGCTGGTGTATTGTCCAGCAAAGGAAAGATGAGCTAAATCTTCTCCCAGGGCACTGCTTCTTACAGAGACCTTTAAATCTTTTTTATTTAGTTTTTGTTGCATGGTCTCAAAAGCAGTTAAAATATTTTGCTCCAGTTCAGAAGGCAAGGAAGTAGATATAATTAGCTCTTTTATTTTGCTTGCCTGGTGAAAAATAGACTCCAGGTCATTGGGGTCTATTTCTGTTAATAAAATCCTTATTCTATCCTTTAGACTAGCTTGCTCCATAAAGAGCTGATAAGCATATTTAGTAATGGCAAAACCGTAAGGTACTTTTATGTTAAGTTTTTTATACAGTTCTCCAAGATTAGCTACCTTTGAACCTACTTTGTCTTGTAAATCTATATCTATATCTTCCAAAAAATTATTTGTTCACCTTTTGCTGGATGCTCATCAAAGGAAATATGAGTTTCAATATTTCTAACTATTTCTTCAAAATAGATGTATAAATCTTTATATTTGTTATTAGAAAGAATATTTAAACTTTCTATCATTTTATATATTGTAGTTACTAAAGATATGCAGCGAGAACGAATATAATTTAGGCTTATAGGAATGTTTTCAGATAAAGCTCTCTCTAGTTCGGACATTATTTGGAGAGCCTGATTGTTATAAGTTAGAATGGATTTGAATATTTTGTAGTTTTGGTAAGCAAAGTTTTCATCTACAACTTTTTCTTTTTTTTCTTTAAAAAATAAATTTTTAATAAATTTTAACATATGTTAGTGTTTTACTTTTTAAAAATAAAATAAATTGCGAGTCCTAACAGGACAAAGGCAAATATTTTTTTAAACATTTGCGTATCCACGTTTTCCAGAAGCCTTGCCCCCACTTGAGCTCCAATTATGCCGCCTATGCCCAGCAGGAAGCCCAGTTTGTAATTTACATTACTTAATTTTTGGTGAGCTAGTAAGGCAGAGATGGAAATAACCAAAATGGCTAAAAAAGAAGTCCCCACAGCTTGTTGGGCTTGATAGCCCAGGTAAATTAGCAAAGGCACCATTAAAAAACCACCCCCAAGCCCGGTAAAACTGGCAGCAATTCCCACCAGGATGCCTAAAAGAATAAATTTTAATTCATTCATGTTTCATTTCCTTCTCAAGTAAAAAGTTGGCTTGGGGCAAAGAGACTTTCTTTACCCCAAGCCAAAGAGAGTGGGAAGAGAAGAGGTTAATGTTCTACTTTTGCACCTTTTTTCATTACTAAACCAAATCCTTCAAAGAGATAGAATATTCCTAATCCAAACCATAAGGTATAAATCACATAAAAGACAAGAGCAAAGGTAAGTATACCTGCTTTGTTAGCCACTTTTTCAGGAACAATTCCCAAAAAGTTGTAGGCCAATTCCACTCCTCTTTTTTGCACTGAGTCTACCAAGTCTGCTTCTTTAACCTTTTTGTCCAGTTTTAGCTCAGTATTTATACCTTTGAGTAAGGACCAGTAAACAAAGAAAAGCTTTTTGGCTGGAACCCCATAGGTTTGTTCTAAGCTGGTGGTTTCGTTGTTGTAAAGAAGTTTTCCTTCCTCAATTATTCTATCTAAAAATTTATAGAGATTTACACTAAAAGTAAGCTCATTTCCATTTTGACGGATGTTTTCTGTATGAAAAGATAGTATTTTAGTAGTATCATTAATGATGTTTTCTTCTAGATTCAAAGTAAATTGATAGTTTGTATTAAAATTTAAAGTAATATTTTTCTTCTTTAAATCGTCGAAATAGTAAGAAGAACCTTTAGCCAGAGAATTGAATAAGTCATCTGCCTTGTCCAGGGCGTTTTTACCTCCAAATTTTGGTAAAAACATGACATAAAGAACTATAAAAAAGGCGACTAGCGTAATTAAACCTAGCCAGAAGTGCTTTTTATCTTTAATTAGCATCTTAAGCCTCCTCTCTTAACTGATTTAAATTGCCTACAAACTTACCTATAACCCAAAAGGCAAAGATACCTATAATAACAAAAAAGAGATAATTTCCTATTTCTGCCAGAAGTTTAGCTGTTTGAGGATTTATACTGATAACCTTCATGTCGCCTAACTTTCCAGGTAGAGCCATTAGGCGGTTGGCAAAACCAGCTAAGATAGCAGTGGCATAAAAGCCTCTGATATAAATACCTTTTACTACTTTGGTGGTAAGGGCTCCAATTTGAATTCCCAATAAAGAGCCCAAAAGCATACCCATGGCCAAGGTATAGAAGATATAACCGTAAATGGCGTATTGGGAAATGGAAGCAAAACCAGCTGTAAAGATTATTTGTAAGATATCTGTACCCACTGTGGTGAAAGAAGAGACGCCAAGTACATAGACAAACATGGGAAAGGTTAAAAAGCCACCACCTACACCCATAATAGCAGCGACAAAACCTACAATAGCACCGCAGATAGCTACAAACCAAAAGGATATTTTCTTGCCTCCAGGCACTAAATCTTCGTCAAAGGTAATCATGGGTGGTAAGTTAAATTTTTGCAGTTTATGGGGAAGACCTTCTTTCCCTTCTTGCTCACTAGAAGAACTAGAAACTTCTACCGGAGCCTTTTTACTTTTCATAAAATCCATTAGGGCATAAATACCTAGAAATCCCAGTAAAAATACATAGATAAGGCTGATAAAAGCATCACTCATAACAGGACTAAACTCGTAAATAACCCGATTTAAGACTCCACCCACAATTACTCCGCCAAAGGAACCAACCAAAAAGGCAATGGCTAGTTTGACAGAAACATTTCCTAGTTTTTTGTGGACTACAGTGCCCATAATGGCTTTAGCAAAGATGTGAAATAAGTCTGTCCCTACTGCCAGAATTCCCTTTATGCCAGCACTCATAAGGGCCGGGGTGATAACAAAACCTCCACCAGCGCCAATACAACCAGTAATTAGACCTGCACAAAGGCCTATGGCTATGGAGACCAAGAAGATATTCAAAGAATAAAAAGCAGGAGCATAGGCTTTTTTACCACCCAAAATTAAAGGTAAGTCATCTGCAAAGGCAATTCCACCAATAATAATGGGAATTAAAAGTAGTCCTAAAATGAAGAGCCGTTTTTTGCTAGACAGGATGTTTTTAGCCATTCTTAGTTCCCACCTAGCTTGATAAGTGGAAGCCATTAGTAATAGGTTATAAAGTTTACGCATCCTTTCCTCCTTTTTTAGGTATATTTTTTTCTATACACTCAAGTAGTTCTTCCAGTTCACAGGGTTTTAAAAGGTAATCGCATGCACCCAAAGCCAGACCTTTTCTGGCAGCATCTTCAGAACCATGACCTGACAGCATGACCACAGAAAGGTTGGGCACCATTTTTTTTATAATGTTCAAAACTTCTAAGCCATCCATATCTTCCATTTTGAGGTCCAAAATTACTAAATCAAAATCTTCTTTTCTAAGCAGACGAATAGCTTCCTCTCCACTGTAAGCTCTGCTTACACTAAATCCTCTTTTGGTAAGCCTTTTGGTTAAAATTTCCACAAAGGCCTTTTCATCATCTACTAATAAGATTTTGGCTTTCATTTTTTAATCCCAAGATAAATGTGAAGTTTTTTCTTTCATCTGAGCTTCTAAAATTTTTTGTTCGTGTTCTTCTTTCTTATTCTTGGCTTGTTCGATTTTATCCAAGAGCTCTTCTAACTCACAGGGTTTCATAAGATAATCAAAAGCTCCCAATTTCATGCCTTCAATGGCTGACTCCACTGTACCATGTCCTGTAAGCATAATAACTTCAATTAAAGGGTATTTGATTTTTATTTCTCTTAAAGTTTCTATACCATCCATACCAGGCATTTTAACATCCAGGATGACTACATCGATATTTTTGTTTTGATTCAAAAAATCCATACACTCTTCTCCAGAGTAAACAGCATATAAGTTTTCAATGCCTTTTTTTCTTAATCTTTTGCTTAAAGTTTCCACAAAATCTTTTTCATCATCTACTAATAATAAATTAACTTTCATTTTCTCCTCCTTGTTTATTTATTGGTAAATAGATAGTAAAGGTTGTTCCTTTACCAATTTCACTTTCTACTTTAATATCTCCTCCCATCTTTTTGATTATTCCGTAGCAGATAGAAAGTCCCAGACCTGTTCCTTTACCCACTGGCTTAGTGGTAAAGAATGGGTCAAAAATTCTGGATAAATTGGCTTTGGGAATACCACATCCTGTATCTGTTATTTCACAGATTATTTGATTTTTTGCTCTTTTGGTAGAAATGGTAATAAGTCCACCTTTTTTTTCATCAATAGCATCAATGGAATTATTGATTAAGTTGAGGAAGACTTGCTGTAGCTCTGAAGGAGAAGCATATATTTCTGGCAATCCAGGACTTAAGATAGATTTAATTTTTATATTACTAAACTTGGCCCTTCTGGCAGAAAGAGAGATAACTTCATTTATAACTTCATTGATTTGGATTTTGGATACTCGACTGTCAATGCGCCTGGCAAAACTTAGGAGTTTGTGGGTTATTTCCTTACATCTTTTGCCCTGGGTTTTTATCTGTCGTAAAGAGCGAGAAAATTCTTCTATTTTTCCCCTATCTTGAATGCTTTCTTCCAGAATATCTTCCAGCCATCCTGCTTCTTCCACCATGATTGCCACAGGGTTATTGATTTCATGGGCAATACCTGCAGCTAACTCACCTAAAGAAGCTAGTTTGCCAGCTTCTATTATTTGTTCATTCATAATTTCTTTTTCTTTATCTATCTTTTTTATATGTCTGACTAAATTTCTGGTTATTAGATAAGATAGAGCTACTATAAATATAGTACTTAAAACTAGAGAAATTATTCCAATTTTTTGAGTAAAATATAAATCTCCAAAAGCTAGTTTTTTAGGTTGTTGGAAAATTAAATACCAATTTTTATTTTCTAACTTTGATATTAGATAGATATTTAACTCTTGTAGTTCATTTTTCTTTTCAAAATAGTTTATACCTTGCCTACTATCATTTTTTTGTAAAATATCTTTTATTATGTTAGATTGAGACTCTAAAATAGGATTTTCACTGGTCTGTAGTTTGCCGTCTTCATTTACAATATAGGCTACACCAGAATGTTCCTATTTTTATTATTTTCTACTATTTTAATTGAAATAAGAAAAAATCTTATAGTTGCTCTGATTAAATAAGTTTTTTGATTAGCTGTTTTTTTTACAGATATTATAAAATGGGGTAGTTTTCTAAATCCTAAGAATACATCGCTTATATAAAATATGTTGTTTTTAGCCTCGTTATACCATTTTTCTTTTTTATAATTTATTCCTTTAAGTTTAAAAGGTCCTACATAGGAAATTTGATTTCCTTCATTGTCTATAACTCCTATGTCTACAAATACATTTCCATAATTACTTTTTAAATTGTCAAATATTTTTTTTAGGGTATCTTCACTTTTTAATTCTTCAAAACTATAAATGTCAGATATAAGCAAAATATTAGATATTTTTTCATTTAAAAAATTTTCAATGTAGATTTTATGTTTTAAAAATATTAGTTTGATATTTTCTAAAGTTTTTTCCTTATAGGAAGTGTTAAATTTAAGAGCAATAAAACCATTGACCAGTAAAAGAGGAATGAGCGAAACAAGTACAATCAAAATCCACACTTGTCTGGTTAATTTTTTATAATAGTGCTCTGAATGATAGCCAGTGGATTGAGTGGTTTTCACAGTTTTTTGCTCCTTGTTTGATTGGTTTTATCTTTTGGTTATCAATAACTGTGCCTGCTTAACTTATTGATTTTATTAGCTTTATTTTGAATGGAGGTGTAAAAAAAATTTTACAAGTGTAAAAGAAAAATACAGGGAGGTGCTAGAAAGCTTTTTGACTGGGAGGTTAGAACTCTTGGGATAAGTAAAAGAGAAAGTCTAGGTAAGATAGATTAAGGTTTGTTTATGGTAGATGAGAAACCTGAAATATAGAAGCTAAACTATTGAAATAAAAGAAAAAAACAAAAAGCCACTATCCTTGGATAGTGGCTTTTTTTCTTGATGGCGGGGTCGACGGGACTTGAACCCGCGGCCTCCGGCGTGACAGGCCGGCGTTATTACCATCTTAACTACGACCCCTTGTCAAAGTGGTGGGCGGAACAGGGCTCGAACCTGTGACCCCCGGCTTGTAAGGCCGATGCTCTCCCAACTGAGCTATCCGCCCCTCCGTAGGAGACAGCTTTTTATATATTAGCTTGCGAGTTGTCAATATTTTTTTTGAGATTTTTTTCTTTTATCTCTAATATCTTGATATATTTAAGAAAACCATAGAAAAAAGAATTTAAAGCCAAAATAAATCCAGCCTGACCGTCACGAAAGCCCTGTTTGAAAAGGTAGATTTTTAAAAAGCGAGCCAGCCCATGGCCCAGGGCCTTGAAGAGCCCACTGGAAACACCTTTACTGGCTAAATCCTTAGCTGCTTCCTGGGTATAGTAGTTTATTTTGTTTAGATGTTCGCTCAAATTGGTGTAAGGAAAGTGGATAATGTCTCCTTTTAGTTTTTTGGTTTTACCCTGGGGCTTAAAGCCATAGTGAGGCTCAGAAATATGAAGGTTAGTCTGAGGTAAAGAAAAGACCCTGAGCAGATAGTCTGGATACCAGCCAGAATGCTTTAAAAATCTGTCAAAGTAAAAAGACCTTCTGGGGCAGTAAAAGCCCACATAATCCCGGGGATTTTGCAGGTGTGCTATGATTTCTTTTTGTAATTCCGGGGAAAGTATTTCATCCTGGTCCAGGGAGACTACCCACTGGGTTTTAATGTGTTTAAAGGCATATTCAAACTGTTTGCCCGGTCCTGGCCAGGGATTGACTAAAACTCTGGCTCCTAAGCTTTGGGCAATTTCTCTGGTAGCGTCAGTGCTTTCTGAGTCCACCACCAGGATTTCTTGGCAAAAACTCAAACTTTGCAAACACTTTTCCAGGTATTTTTCACCATTAAAGGTAAGGACCAGTCCAGTTGCTTTTACTGACACTTGGCTTGCTCCAAGATGGTCTTTACAGCTAAAATGACATCTTCAATATCCCTTGCAGTGAGTTTGGCGGAAAGGGGAAGGCTTAGGGTTTGCCTGCCTATTTTAGCTGCCACAGGATAGTCTTCTGGCCTCCAGCCAAAGGTCTTTTGATAGTAAGGATGTTCTGGCAGGCTTAAATAGTGTACTCCAACCCCTATATTGTGAAAGGTCATCTGTTCTAAAAAGGCATCTCTAGAAATATGGGTCTTTTGTTCGTCCACCAAAATAGTAAAGAGATGATAAGAGGGTTTCAGATAAGAGGGAAAAGGAGCAGGTAAGGTTAAAGGCAAATCCTGAAAGGCTTCCAGGTATTTTTCCCAGACCTCTTTTCTTTTTTCCCAATACTTTTCCACTCTTTTTAATTGATGAATGCCAATTGCAGCTTGTAAGTCCATCATATTGTATTTAAAGCCAGCCTCAATCACTAAATAGTGCTTATATCCCTCATCTGAAAACCTGCGCCAGGCATCAGCACTCATTCCGTGCAGGGCTAAAATTTTTATGCGTTTAGCCAGTTCCTGGTGAGGAGTAATAACCATACCTCCCTCACAGTAATAATGTTTTTGGTAACATAAAAGCTAAAACAGCCAAAATCTCCAAAGGTTCCGCAGGTTTATCCTTATACTTGGCCTCTATAGCATGGGCACAGTCTTCAATGATTTTGAGTCCATATTTTTGAGCTATTTCTAAAATGGGGTCCATTTCACAGGGCCTGCCTGCAAAGTGTACGGGCAAGATAGCCTTGGTCCTGGGCGTTATTTTTTTTTCAATGAGTTCAGGATTGATATTAAAGGTATCCTCTTCCACATCCACTAAAACAGGAGTGGCTCCAGCATGAATAATGGCATTTACAGTGGCACAGAAGGTAAGAGGAGTGGTGATTACTTCATCTCCAGGACCAATGTCTGCTGCAATAAGGCTTAAGTGCAGGGCAGCAGTGCAGGAATTAACAGCTATGGCATAGGGAATATTTTTGTATTGTTTAAAGTCTTCCTCAAATCTAGCTACCTTGGGACCTGTACCTAACCAGCAGGTTTTTAAACTGTGTACCACTTCTTGAATTTCTTCTTCTTCAATGAGAGGAGAACCAAAAACCAGGAATTCTTCTTTAGAACGAATGGGTTGCATGGGAAGTTTCCTTTTTAAACCTAGAATTTTAGTTTGTTTTTTATCTTTTCCAGTAACTGGGCAAAAACCTTTTCTGGAGCAGGAGAGCCATCCAGGACAATAAAGCGTTCAGGATGTAAGGAAGCCAGGGTAAGATAGCCTTCTCTTATTTTCTGGTGAAAATCCAAACTTTCTGCTTCAAACCTTCCTTCCTGTCTGGATTGTTTATTCTCTAAATTGCGCTCTAGAGCCCTTTTTAGACCAGTCTCTACTGGCAGGTCCAAAAGTATAGTAATATTGGGCTCCAAGTTGTTGGTGGCCAGGGCATTTAATTGGTAGAGCAAGTCCAGTTCAATACCCCGTCCATAGCCCTGATAGACCAGGGTGGAGTCCACATAGCGGTCAGAAATCACCACCTTGCCTTGGGCCAGGGCTGGTTTTATTACCTGTTGTACATGTTCTACCCGGTCGGCCAGGTATAAAAAAAGCTCACATTCCTTGCTTATACCTTGATTTTCCAGGGAGAGCAGGATCTTTCTAAGCTCTATTCCCAGTTTGCTTCCACCAGGTTCACGGGTTAAAACTACTTCCTTGTTTTGTTCTTCCAGGTAGTGTTTTAGTTTTTTGGCTTGAGTGGTTTTTCCACAGCTTCTATTCCTTCAAAGGTAATAAACATTGGTTTATCCTCGTGAGTTTGGCTTGGGAAGTTTCTTCAGAATTATCCTTAGGTCTAGGGGTTCTTTTGGGCCAGAAAAGTGGTCTGGAGAGTGCTCGGTTATACTCAGACCAAAAGGGTTCTGTTTCTGAGTCTGGTTCGATATTTAAGCTCTGTTGCAGGAGATTGAGTTTAGCGTCCAGATTGTCTGCAAAGTGGAGCAAGATAGCCTCAGGCGTTTTGGGCCTTTTAGGTGAGCCAAATTCCAGCTCCCCATGATGAGAAAGGATGAGGTGCTTTAAGTGCAGGATTAACTCAGGTTCTTTTTCTTCCAGAGGAGTTAAAAAGGGCTGGAGCTTTTCCAGACCTAAAAATATATGCCCCAAAAGTTTTCCTTCATCTGTGTAATTGCGACTAAAACTGGATTCCAGTTCAAAGGCCTTGCCCAGGTCGTGTAAACAAGCAGCAGTAAGTAAAATGTCCCTGTCTATAAAAGGGTAGAGAGCACTTAACTGCAAACAGATTTTACACACAGCTAAAGTATGCTCCACCAGTCCTCCCAGGTAGCATGGTGGATGGATTTGCCTCCAGGGGCCTGTAAAAAGGCCTTTTTTAATTCCTGGTTTTAAAAACAGAAGTTAAGAGATTTTTCCAGAGGGGATAGTGGATATTAGCCCAGAGTAATTCCTTTAGTTCCTGAAAAATTTCTTCTGGCGGCTTTTCAGTAGCTGGCAAAAATTGGCTTAAGTCTATTTCTTCCTGACTTAAAGGAGTTAATTCTTCTATTTTTAACTGTAGCTCCTGTCCAAAGGCTTGCACTGTTCCTCTAATCCAAAAAAACTTTCAGGGGCAATTTCTTCCAGTTGCAAGCTCAAAGGACTCCAGATTCTGGCTTGCATTTGCCCGCTTTTGTCCTGGAGTACAAGTTGCCAGTAAGGACCATTTTTGGCCATGAGTTTTTGGGCTGATAAGACCAGGAAGATGTCCTCTACTTTTTCCTGTTCTTTTAGGTCTGTCAGGTATTTTTTTTCTCTTTCACTGTTGCCTATCTTATTTATTTGGACTAAGAAATTAACCACTCTTGTTCCTTGGGATTTAAACAAGGAAGTATAAAAGCGCAAGTTTTATCTTATTTTTGGGGGTAAAATGGCTAAAAAGAAAGGCGAAACCATTGTTACTGTTTATCCTGCCTGGTGTAAAGGCTGTGGTATTTGTGTAAATTTCTGTCCGGGCAAGGTGCTGGAATTTGATGAACATGGCAAGGCCTATGTGGCCAGGATGGAAGAGTGTATAGGCTGTGGATTTTGTGAACTACACTGCCCGGACTTTGCCATTTCTGTGGTTGCTAAGGATAAAAAGGATAATAAAAGGAATAATTCTGAGCATAAAAACGAGGGAAAAAATTAAGTTATGGCTAGAAAACCTAAGAGAAAAGAACTTTTTGCTTTGGGCAATGAGGCTGTGGTGGAAGGAGCCCTTTTAGCTGGATGTAGTTTTTTGCAGGCTATCCCATTACTCCTTCTACCGAAATAGCTGAAGGCATGGCTGCAAAACTTCCTCAACTGGAAGAGGGCGTTTTTGTGCAGATGGAAGATGAAATTGCCAGCTTAGGAGCAGTGATAGGCGCTTCTCTGGCTGGCAGAAAGGCTATGACTGCCACTTCTGGACCTGGATTTTCTTTGATGCAAGAACATATTGGCTATGCCTGTATGGCTGAAGTGCCTTTGGTTATTGTCAATGTTATGCGGGGAGGCCCTTCTACCGGCTTACCCACCAATCCTGCCCAGGGAGATGTGCAGCAGGCCAGGTGGGGTACGCATGGAGACCATCCCATTATTGTCCTTTCGGCCAGTGATGTGCAAGAGTGTCTACACATGACCATTGCAGCTTTTAATTTTGCTGAAAAATACAGGACTCCTGTTATTTTGCTTTTAGACGAAGTTACAGCACACACCAGAGAAAAGATCGTGCTTCCCAGACCTGAAGAACTTACCATTATTAATCGCACCATTCCCACCATGCCACCAGAGTGGTATGTGCCTTATGAAGAGACCATGCGGGGAGTTCCTCCCATGCCACCTTTGGGCTCTGGGTATCGTTATCATGTAACTGGCCTTACCCATGATGAACATGGCTATCCTACCAATAAAAAGAGTGAAGTTAATGCTCTTATGCATCGTTTGTTTAGAAAAATAGACCAGTTTTTCTATGACATCCAGTTGGTAGAAGAAGTGGAAACAGAGGATGCAGAGGTGGTAGTGGTGGCCTATGGTTGTGTGGCCAGGTCTGCCAAGCTAGCCATTACCCAGGCCAGAGAGAGTGGTTGTAAGGCAGGACTACTTGTCCTAAAGACCCTTTTTCCTTTTCCCAGGACCTATGTAGAAAAGCTGGCTAGACAGTGTAAAAAGGTAATAGTCCCGGAAATGAACATGGGACAGATTTCCAGAGAAGTAAAAAGGGTAAATAATGGCCTTTCCAGGGTGGTAACTATCAATAGAGTAGACGGACAGATAATTACTCCTGGAGAAATCTTGAAAAAAATTTATAAGGATTAGGCTTATGGTTGAAACCACAAAACTTATTCATGAATATTTACGACATTCTAAAAAGTTTCCTCATGTTTATTGTCCTGGTTGTGGGCATGGTATTGTGCTTGGCTCTATTATTAGAAGCGTGCACAATCTGGGTTGAGCAAAGATGAGGTGGTGTTAATTGCTGGTATTGGCTGTTCAGGCAGAATGGCTGTGTATGTGGACTTTAACACCATTCACACCACTCACGGTCGGGCTTTAACTTTTGCTACTGGGGTTAAGCTGGCCAACCCTAAGCTAAAAGTCATAGTGGTAATGGGAGACGGAGATGCCCTGTCCATTGGCGGTAATCACTTTATCCACGCTGCCAGGAGAAATATTGGGGTGACTGCTTTGGTTTTAAATAACAACATTTATGGCATGACTGGTGGACAGAGCTCTTCCACCACACCAGAAAATTCCTATTCCACCACCACTCCCTATGGTCATCTGGAAAGGGACTTTGATGTGGTCAACCTGGCCCTTGGTTGTGGAGCCAATTTTGTTTCTAGAACTACGGCTTTACATGCGCAGTTGATGGATAAGCTTTTAACTAAAGCTATTGAAAATCCAGGATTTAATGTAGTAGAGGTCTTAACTCCCTGTTTTACTCAATATGGGCGTAAAAATAAATTTAAAAAATGTTGTGGAAATGTATTCCTGGTATAGAAAAAACACTATTAAAGTAGAAAAGTATAAAGAGCTGCCGGAAGAAAAAAGAGCAGGCAAGATTCCCATTGGAGTATTCTCAGACAAACAAGAGCCTGGTTTTGAAGAAAAATATGGTCAATTAAGGGAAAAGCTTAGGAGTAAAAAATAAGATGTCAGCTAAAGAATTTTATCTCAACCGCTTTGAAATACGCCTTTCAGGCCTGGGAGGACAGGGTATCTTAACTCTGGGCAAGATTATGGGACAGGCCCTGGCCCTGGAGCATGGTTTTTATGTAACTCAAACCCAGAGTTATGGTCCTGAAGCCAGGGGTGGTGCTAGCAGGTCGGATTTGGTCATTAGTTCTGCGCCCATCAGTTATCCCAAGCCAGAAAACTTAGATGTCCTGGTGGCCTTGAGTCAGGAGGCTTGTAATCTTTATTTTCGTAATCTAAAGGCAGATGGGCTATTGGTGGTGGATACCTTTATGGTAGAGCAATTGCCTACTAATAACTATGTGGGCATACCCTTTACTCAACTGGCCAAGGAAAAGTTAAAAGTGGTTCAGGCTACCAATGTACTTACTCTGGGAGCTTTGTGTTATTTACTTCCCTTTTTAAATAAAAATGCAGCGGCTAAAACTTTAAAGGAAGTTTTTCCAGCCAAAATAATAGATAAAAATATAAAGGCCTTAAATTTAGGTTATAGCAAAGCCAAACAACTCTATCCGGATATACCTAAAAAATGGTCGTTCTCCTAACCAATGATGATGGTATTCAAGCCCTAGGCTTGCGTGCCCTGTATAGGGCCTTGCTTGGAGCAGGCATAGAAGTGGTGGTAGTAGCGCCCCTTACTGAGCAAAGTGCAGTGGGACACGCTGTGACCATCTTTTCTCCTTTGAGGAGCAAGCAAATCAAAGAAGATGGTTTTCAAGGTATAGGGATTTCTGGTACTCCAGTGGATTGCGTGAAGTGGGCCTTAAATTTTTACTTTCAGGAGAAAAAACCAGATCTGGTAATCTCAGGGATAAACAATGGAGCCAATGTGGGCATTGATATCCTTTATTCAGGGACAGTGTCAGCAGCTACAGAAGGGGCACTGGCCAATATTCCTTCTTTAGCTGTTTCCATTGATGACTTTAGGCCTGCAGACCTGGAACAAGAGGCCAGATGGGTAAGCAGATTTATTTTTGAGGTAGATTGGCCAGCACTTCCCAAGCGTACGGTTTTAAACTTAAATTTTCCTGGAATAGGGGTGGAAAAGAGTAAGGGGTTAAAAATCTGTCCCCATACAGATGTAATTTATGAGGACAGGTATGAAAAACGTCTGGACCCCAGGGGAAGGGAATACTTTTGGCTGACAGGAGTTATTCCCTTAAAAAAGGTTAGACCTGATACAGACCGCTATTTGCTTTCCCAGGGGTATATTACTTTAACTCCTTTGCAACTGGACCTTACCAATTATCAGTTGTTAAGAGATAAAGATAAGTGGTTTAAGAATAAGTAAAACCTTAACTTTAAGAGAGTTTAGGAGGTTAAAATGGCTATAAAAGTTGGTTTAAATGGCTTTGGGAGAATTGGGAGGTACTTAACCAGATTACTTAAAAATAGACCAGAGTATGAATTGGTGGTGATAAATGCCAGAGCTGATAATGCCTCTCTGGCGCATTTGCTGCGCTATGACTCTGTGCACGGCACTTTTGAGGCAGAAATAACTCCCAATGAAGAGGGTTTTATCTACGAAGGCAAACAGGTGTATGTGACCAGAAAGGCTCCTGGCGAGTGGGAGTGGGGAAAATATGAAGTGGATTTGCTGATTGAAAGCACGGGCAAGTTTAGAGACAGAGAGTCCTGCGAAAAGCATCTTGCCTGTGGAGCCAGAAGAGTCTTGATTAGTGCACCTGGAAAAGAGCCAGATGTAACTATTGTGGTAGGAGTAAATGATAAAGATTTAAAGCCAGAACATAAGATTATTTCCAATGCTTCCTGTACTACCAACTGCCTTGCTCCTGCAGCCAAGGTTATTCAGGAAAATTTTCAGATAAAACACGGTATTATGACCACCATCCACTCCTATACCATGAGTCAGAGGATTTGGATGGCTCTCATAAGGACTTGAGAAGGGCCAGGGCAGCTGCCATGTCCATGATACCCACTACCACTGGTGCTGCCAAGGCTGTTACCCAGGTTATTCCTGAGTTAAAGGGCAAACTGGATGGCATGGCTGTGCGCGTTCCTACCCCCAATGTTTCTTTGGTGGATTTTGTTTGCGAGGTGGAAAAGCCTACTTCTAAAGAAGAAGTAAATAAGGCCTTGCAAGAAGCTTCCAGGACCTATCTTAAAGACACCCTGGGCTATACAGAAGAACCTCTGGTCTCCATAGACTTCAACGGTTCCACTTATGGCGGAGTAGTGGATGGGCTGTGCACCACAGTAATGGACTCCACCCTGGTAAAAACTTTGATTTGGTACGACAATGAAGCAGGATTTACCAATCAACTCTTACGCCTGATGGATAGAGTATCTAACTTTTTGAAATAATTTTATTTATAAAAAATCCCCTTTAGCCTGGAAGAACTAGAGGGGATTTTTTTATTTTTTTCGTTTTTAGTTTAGAAAAAGAAAAAAATGATTCAGGCAAGTTAATCAAGCTTTTTTGTGGCCATGAAAAAGTTCGCTTCCAGCTCCTGGATAAACAGGAGATTGCTTATACTTAGCCGGGGTTGGCCAAAAGTGGGGGTTGGGAAATTTTCCTTCTTTAAGGGCAGCTACAGGTTCTCTATCCAGATGTTGCTCTAAGATGGATAAGTCTATGTCAGGCAAGGGCCAGGAAAATTCCAGAGGAATGTTGTTGGGGTCAAAGGTATAAAGAGAATAGATATAACCGTGATTTAGAATCTCTGACACCCAGAATTGATTGTATTCCAGCTTGTCTTTAAGCACAAAAAGGTCTTCTTTGCTTTCCACACTAAAAGCCAGGTGGTCAAAACCTAAAGGCGTATTGGTAGGATAGCCGTGTTCTTTTTCTGGCAGTTTTTCTGCACCTGGCCATTCAAAGAAAACCACCAATCTTTAGGGGAAATTTTGAAAAATATTGGCGATAACTGGGGCTTCCCAGAGTCATAATGAGTTCAAATCCCAAAAGGTCTCGCCAATAGCGCACAGTTTTTTCCATGTCCTGGGTGATCAGGGCAAGGTGATTTACTCCTTTTATTTTGGGATACATAATAATCTCCTTGAATTTTTGGGACTAAAGGAATATCTATAAAGTTTATCTTTTTGAAGTCAATTTACTTTTAGAGCAAGGAGTTGAATTTTGCAAATAAGAGAGCTTTTAACTCAAAGGGATTTTTTTATTTCTCTGGAGTTTTTTCCACCTAAAGAAAAGGAAAAGTGGTCAGATTTTTTGCAGAAGTGAAAAATTTAAAACAGATAAATCCTCTTTTTGTTTCTGTAACTTATGGAGCTGGCGGAAGTACCCAGGATTATACCCTGGAGATAGTAAAGATTTTAAAACAAGATTTTGCCTTGGAGCCCATGGCCCATCTTACCTGTGTGGGAGCTAAGGAAGAAAATATTACTTTCTTTTTAGAAAGTTTAAAAGCAGCTCAAGTGGAAAACATTCTGGCCTTACGAGGAGACCCACCCAGAGGGGAAGAAAAATTTGTGCCTGATAGTGAGAGGTTTAAGCACGCCTCAGATTTGGTCCAGTTTATTCGGGAAAAAGAAGGACAGGGATTTTCTCTGGGAGTAGCTGGTTATCCTGAAGGACATGTGGAAGCTAAGAGTTTGGAAGAGGATTTAAACTATCTTAAATTAAAATTGGACCTGGGTGGAGATTTTGTAATTACGCAATTGTTTTTTGACAACAACCTCTACTTTGATTTTGTAAGTAGGGCGAGAAAAATAGGCATAGACAAGCCTATTATTCCAGGGGTTTTACCCATTATGAGCCTTAAGGGCATTAAGCGGATTGTAAACCTCTGTGGAGCCAGTATCCCTCAGGAACTTTTGACTGAACTGGAAGAGGCAGAGAAAAAAAAGGGAAGTGCTGGAGTAATAGAAGTGGGTATTAAGCAGGCTCAAAAACAGGTGCAGGGGTTGTTAGAAGGTGGTGCTCCAGGAGTACACCTTTATACCTTAAATAAGTCTCAGGCTTGTTTGGAGATTGTTAAAAATATTTTATAATTTATAAAAGGGGAGGAAAACATGGCAAAGTATCCAGTAGTAGCTGTAGTAGGAGCCACAGGAGCTGTGGGCAGGGAGATGCTCAAGACTTTGGAGCAAAGGGATTTTCCAGCCAAGGAAGTGCGTGCTTTTGCGTCTGCCAGGTCCAAAGGGACCAGGCTACCCTTTAAAGATACAGAACTGGTGGTGGAAGAATTAAAGGAAGATTCCTTTAAGGGTATAGATTTGGCCTTGTTTTCTGCAGGTGGCTCTACTTCCAAAAAGTTTGCTCCTTTGGCTGCCCAGCAAGGTTGTGTGGTAGTGGACAATTCCAGTGCCTGGAGAATGGAAAAGGACATTCCTCTGGTGGTGCCAGAGGTAAATCCAGAAGACTTGCACTGGCATAAGGGCATTATTGCCAATCCCAACTGCTCTACCATTCAGATGGTGGTGGTTTTAAAGCCCTTGCACGATGTGGCCAAGATAAAGAGGGTAGTGGTTTCCACCTATCAGGCAGTTTCAGGTACAGGCCAGAAGGCCATTCAAGAACTGGAAAACCAGGTGCGACAAATCTTTAATATGCAGGAAGTGGAGAAAAAGGTTTATCCCCATCAGATAGCCTTTAATTGTCTTCCGCACATAGATGTATTTTTGGAAAACGATTACACCAAAGAAGAAATGAAAATGGTTTTGGAGACTCAAAAGATAATGCACGCCCCAGAGATTAAGGTCACTGCAACTACTGTACGGGTACCAGTATTCTATGGCCACAGCGAATCTGTAAATGTGGAATTTTTCAACAAAATTACCGCTAAAGAGGCCAGAGCCATTTTAAGTCAGGCTCCTGGCGTAAAGGTCCTGGATAACCCCAGGGAAAATATTTATCCTCTGGCTATCTATGCTGCTGGCGAGGATGACACCTTTGTGGGCAGGATTAGGGAAGACGATACTGTAGAGCATGGATTAAATATGTGGATAGTAGCTGATAACTTACGCAAAGGAGCTGCCTTAAATGCTGTGCAGATTGCAGAGCTACTTTTAATCAAAGAATTAATTAGAGTTCCTTAAAAGGAGTAAAAATTGAAAATTGCTACAGATAAGGAAGTACTGGATAAGTGGCTAAGTTATAAAAGGCCAGGAGAAGAAAATATCCTGGCCTTTTACGAGCATAGACTTGGTTTTGTAGTAAAAAACCCAAGGCTTATGCTCATTCCCCTAGATGACCACCTGGTGCACAGAGGAGATGGTGTTTTTGAAACCATGAAGTTTAAAAACAGAAAACTCTATTTATTAAAAGAACACCTAGAAAGGCTCAAAAGGTCGGCCAGCTCCATTTATTTAGATCCTCCCTGTGCCTGGGAAAGGATAGGGGAATTGATTTTAGAGGTGGCTGCTACCACCAGGGAAAAAGATGGCATAGTTTCTCTTTTTATGGGGCGGGGCCCAGGAGGTTTTACTACTGATTTTAGGGAATGTCCTGAGTCCAGTTTGTATATAGTGGTACGCAGATACCCTTATAAACCTGAAAGTTTCTGGGAAAAGGGTGTAACTGCTTTTCGGGCTGAGACTCCAGCCAAGCAGTGTTATCTGGCCAGGGTAAAGACCGTGGACTATCTTCCCAATGTATTGATGAAACGGGAAGCTATTTTAAAGGGTTATGATTTTCCCTTATGTTTTGATGAAAAGGGCTTTTTAGCTGAGGGCTCTACTGAAAATGTGATTATGGTCAGTGAGCAGGGAGAAATCGTAGTGCCAGAGCTCAGTAATGCCCTGGCTGGCACCACTATGATGCGGGCCTTAGAGCTTTTAAAGGCAGAGCATCCCATTATTTTTCGGCCCATTCGGGAAGAAGAGCTTTATGCAGCCAGAGAGATTATCCTTTTGGGTACCACTCTGGATGCAGTAAGTGTGGTGCGTTTTAATGACAAACCTGTTTTTGATGTACGACCTGGTCCTTTGAGCAAAAAGATTCGCCAGCTTTTACTGGCAGACCAGGAAAGTTATGGAGTTCCCTTTTAATGGATTTTTCTGTAGTTCACCTGGATTTAGGTAAAGAATACAGAGGAGGGCAGCGCCAGGTCTTTTATCTCTTGAGTAGTCAGCTAGAAAGAGGGATAAAGGTTGCTTTAGCTGCCCGTAAGAATTCTTTCTTGTTGCTAAAAGTCCAGGAAGAACTTCCCCAGGTGCCTGTACTTGCCCTGGGTGGAGGAGAGTTCAACTGGTTGAGCGCATTCAAACTTGCTTCCTGGATAAAAAAAAACAACTGTACTTTTTACACACCCATGAAGCCAGGGCCGTGGGTTTGAGTTTTTGGGTAAAAAAACTTTATCCTCAAATTCGCCTCATACACACCCGTAGAGTTTCCTATCCCTTTCGAAATTGGTGGAGCAAAAAAAGTACACCCTGGCTGAAGCCTGGGTAGGCGTAAGTAAGGAAATCTGTGCCTACTTAAAACAACAGGGTTTACCTGCTTCCAGAATCTTTTCCATTCCCAGTGCCCTGGAGTTAAAGAGATATCCTCTGCGCCAGAAAGAACTGTCCTCACCTGTAATACTGGGTATTATTGGCGCTTTGTCTTCCCAAAAGGGACATGAACTTGTTTTGCCCTATTTAAAGCACCTTCCCTTTGCTTATCGCTTGCTAATAGTAGGAGAGGGAGAGTTGCGCCCCAGACTGGAAGCCCAGGTGCGTCTTTTGGGGTTAGAGGAGCAGGTTCGCTTCCTGGGGTTTAGGGAGAGCAATAAGATTTTGCCCAAACTGGATGTGCTTTTGGTCCCCTCTAAAGATGGAGAAGGAAGTAGTGGCACCATAAAGGAGGCCTGGGCTAGCAAGGTACCAGTGATTGCCTCTGACTTAAGAGCCAACCTGGAACTCATTGAGCCAGGGGTAAATGGCCTTATTTTTAAACTGAGCCAGCCTGAGACTTTGGTTGAAGAACTGGTAAAGTTAATTGAAGACGACGACCTGTACTTTCGTTTGACCCAAACGGGTTTTAAAGAGGTTTTGAACTTTCAGGTGGATAAAATGGAAGCAAAATACTTCCAACTCTATACCTATCTTCTAGCAGAAGGTTAAGGCCACGGTTTAAAAAATTTAAGAATTGAGAAGCGCATCAATAGCAGTAAAGAGTTTGCGCAGGGAAAAAGGCTTCTGGATGTAAATGAATTCTCTTGGATTTAACTCCTGAATGAGTTCTTCTTTTTCTGGATAGCCACTGGTAAAAATAGTTTTTATGCGTCTTTTCTTTAGGGCCCAGGCAATGAATTCCAAGGCATTGCCGTCTTTAAGCATAATGTCGCTGATAATAAGCCCCAGTTCCTTTTCCTTTTCTTTAAAAATTCTTTTGGCTTCGCTGATAGAAGAAGCAGTGTAAACGGAAAAGTTTTTCTCCCTTAAGGCTTCTGCGGTAGCTTCCCGAATAATATCTTCATCTTCTAAAAGTAGCAGGGGACATTCTCGCAAAGCTAATACTTCTTCTTCCTTGTCCTGGGAAGCAGCAGAAACGCTTGTGGGGTCAGCTTTAAAGTAAAGTTTAAAAGTGGTTCCTTGATTGGGCCTGCTTTCCACTTCAATAAGGCCTTGGTGTTGATAGACTATTTTGGAAACCATAGCCAGGCCCAGGCCTGTGCCCTTGCCTTTTTTCTTGGTGGTAAAAAAGGGTTCAAAAATGCGCTCTTTAATCTCTTCTGGAATGCCCTGGCCTGTATCCTTGACCATGAGCAATACCTGGTCTTGAAGAGGAGAATTGTTTTCCGTGCTTAAGTGGATGTTGCGGGTAATTAAGGTGATTTCTCCTCCTTGGGGCATGGCATCTCTGGCATTGATGAGCAGGTTCATAACCACCTGTTCCAGCTGGTTGCTATTGCCCCAGATAGACCAGAGTCCAGGCTGAAAGTCAGTTTTAAAAGTGATATTTTCGCCCAGGAGGTTTTGCACCATGTTTAAGACATTGGTACACAGCTGGTTCAGGTTGATACTGGTTTTGGGTTCCAGTTCTTCTAGGCGGGAAAAGTTTAAAAGCTGGCGGGTAAGCAGGGAGGCTCTATCTATGGCCTTGAGACTTCTTTCCAGGTATTTAATGTTCTCAGGGTTTACGAGTTTTTGCAGGCATATTTCCAGATTGGTTTTCAGGGCAGTTAAAATATTATTGAAATCATGGGCCAGGCCACTGGTGAGACTGTCTATAACCTGGAGTTTTTGAGCCTGTAAGAGTTGTTGTTCGGTTTGTTTTTGGGAAGTGATATCCCGCACAATGGCAATAACTTCTTTATTGCTTATCCTAACCAGCCTGGCTTCAAAGAATTTGTTTTGCTTGTTCTGCTTGATTTGGTATTCAAAGCTATAGGGAGAGTGTTTTTTTACTTCTTCTAAGGCATTTTCAAAAAGTTTATTCACCCCTTGCACTGGAATGGTTTGAATTTTTTTCCCTAAAAGTTTATGGGGTGGCAGCAGAAAATGGGCAGAAACACTGCCCTTTATATCCAGGATTGTGCCTGTAAAATCCAGGCGAAAAATAATATCTGGAAAGGATTGAAAAATGGCCATGAGATTGGTGTTGGCTTCCTGGAGTTCTTTGGAGCTTAGAGCCAGGGCATTTTCTATAAGATACCTATCTTCTTCAAATTGATAATAGGTTTCATTGATGCGTTTAAGCAAGTCTAAACAGGGGCTTTGTTCTGGTACTTCTTTTAAAATTTTTTTTATCTGTCTTAAAAGTAGAGGGTGCCAGGGTTTAGTTTCCATTTATTTTTCTCTTAATACAGTAATGGTCATGGTTTCGTTGTGTAATTCACAACAGGATTGAGTCTTGAGCGGAGCAATTTCTCCATAGGAATAAAAACCAATAAAATTCTTATGTCCTAAAACCTCCTCTACTGCTTCCAGCTTTTCCTCAATCCTTTCTTTTAAAACAAGTTTTCTTCCAATACAACTGATTAAAATGGCCAATTCTGAATTTTTTTGTTTAGCTCCAGTAGCAGCCATACTTGCCCCTTCTAAAAGGTTATCATGACTGGCTCGCATTAGTTGCACATAACTTCCTTCAGGAATGTCACCTGCAAATATTAGACTCTTTTCCTTTTTATCTATTCCTATAATGGAGCGCACCAGTATTTTTTGCTCTCCTTTAATGAGTGCCAGGGGAAAATAAAGGGCAGAAGATGGTAGCTCCTGGGCGTATTTTCCTAAATAAGTACTATAAAGGTCCAGGGCCACAGTATTATCCAGGGTATATAAAATATTGTCTTTACTTTTAGTAACTAGTCGTACCGGGCCAAAGGGAATAAATCCACCTGCAGAGCCGCAGGTGATAGAAAGGTTATTTCCATATAGACCCAGACCCAAAATAAAGTTGTCTTGGATTTTCTGGTCATAGACCAGGAGGGTTTGCTCAAAGCGGGTACAATCTCCAGCAAGGCCTCCGCTTATGTTGATAGAAGGGGGCAAATCTTCTTTTAACCCTTCTAAAAGTTGACTGGCGTTAATATTTAGGCCCTTGCTTAAGAGAAAAATGTGTTTAAGCTGGGAGTTAAGCAGTTTTTTTTGAAGGGCTAGCCCAGCCTCATAGCTGGAATTAAAGTCGTCTAAATTGACCTTGACCAGTTTAAACTCAGTCTTTTCAAAAGAAATGGCTGCACTCACCAGAGAAGATTCTTTGACCTGGGTCTTATAGATTTCTCCAGCAGTAGAGCAGCCCATGATTCTGGCCTGAGGATAGTGCTGGATTAAAAATTCCACTCCCTTTTGGGCCAGAAGTTCCCGCTCGCCAAAAATTAGGACCAAACTCGCCTGCTTGAGCTTGGGAGTTTGGCTGGGGATGAGTTCCTGGTTCCAGGCAATAATTTCGCTTTTCATGATTTTAGGTAAGTAAGGATATTTTTGATGTATTTGTCTATTTTATCTATATTGGCCTTATCCTCTGCACTATTGGCCAAAAAACAATAGCCAGGGTAGGTTTATTGTCTTCCAGAAAAACCTTTTTATCTGGCCTTTAATCGCAATATCTTCTTTATTGGGCAGGGAAAATTTGAGCTCTACTTCATCTTCTGGGCTTAACTTATTTTTATCCCCTTCTTCCTTTAAAAGAAAAGCTGCTCCACCTCTGCTTAAGTTGAGCAAAACGCCTTCTATTTCCTTTTCTTTTTTTAAGCTGGCAGGAAAAAAACAATTTACCCTGGGCACCTTGCGAAGATTGAGGGCATCTATTTTAAAGGGCTCTCTTAAAAAGAGCATTCCCGTGGGTTTAAAGGTAAAATAAAAGGGAGTGGTAATACAGGAATAGATTTCTCCATCTACCAGCAGGCGCAAAGTAAGGTCTGGTTCAGCCTGTAAGATTCTTTTTATGCCCGCAAAAGGGGGCAAAGTGGTGAGTAAGAAATTATCTGGATACCAGCCCAGGTAAAGGGTCTTGATAGTGCCTTTGGTGGGTATTTCAATTAAAATTCTATCGCCAGGAGTGATTCTCTTTAGGACAGAGTAGAATTTTTGTTTTTCTTTTTCCAGATTTCCCAGCATATTTTTGGTCTTAAAGGTTAAGGTTAAAGCTTATGTTCCGTCCCTTTTTTTTAGCTTCATAAAGGGCTTTGTCTGCTAGGTCAATGAGTTCGTGTAAATCTGTAAAACTGTGTTTTAGGGTAGCTACCCCCACACTTACCGTAATGCTTAAAGCCAGGCTGGGACTTAAGTGAAAAGGCTGGTTGGCGATGTTTTCCCGTATGCGCTCAGCCACGAGCATGGCTCCTTTGGCATCTGTTTCTGGGAGCAAGATTACGAACTCTTCTCCACCATAACGGGCAGCAATGTCCACATCTCGAATGGAGTCCAGGATTCTGCGGGCGGTGCGAATGAGCACCTGGTCTCCAATGGAGTGGCCATAGACATCGTTGACTTTTTTGAAATAATCCAGATCCAGCATGAGTAGACTAAGAGGCCATCTGTGTCTTCTGGAGCGAAGTAGTTCCCTTTGGCCCTGTTTTAAAAAATAACGGCGGTTAAAAAGTCCGGTTAGGGGGTCAGTAATGGCTTCTTTTTCCAAAAGTAAGGACAGGGTCCTGGTCTTTAAAAGGGTTTTTACCCTGGCTAAAAGTTCCAGGTGCTCTATGGGCGTGGTGAGGAGTTCGTCTATTTCGTGGAAAAGATGGTTTTGATAAGAGCGAAGGTTTTTTTTTGTGGTAATGAGTAAAGAGGGTAAGAATAGGGGGTGGACCTGGTTTTTTAGTTTGCAAATTTCTTCCTGGTAAGCTCGAAACCCAGGTCCATCTACTATAAGCAAGTCCTGTTCTGGAGGGAAGTGGTCGTTTAGGAGAAACACCTGGTAGTGCTGGGATAGATACTCTCGCAAAAGTTTTTTGTTTTGCTCGTTTTTTAACATTAAAAGGATTTTTTCCATAAGCTACCTTATTGTCCCAGAATAGTTTGGACCAGAGTTAAGAGTTGTTTAGGAGAAAGGGGTTTTATCAGTACCCCTCTGGCTCCTTCTTTTATGCTGGTGGCATCTAGCTTGTCAGTGCGGGTAGCAGAAATGAGCACAAAGGGGATGTCCCTGGACCTTAATTCCTGGCAGTAGGACCAGATGTTGTTGTCAAAACCACTTATGTCCAGCAAGGCTACTCCCAGGTCCTCATCCTGGAGGAAGCTTTCCAGGTCTTTGTAGTTAGCTGCCAGGCAGGAAGTTATCCCGTGCTGGTGGAAAAATTGAGACATAAGTTCCAGGTTTTTTTGGTTTTTGTTGAGGATGAGCACCTTTTTCATTACTTCTCCTCCTTCCTGAACACTGGAGTGCCACTTAAAATATTCTGGAGGTTGTTTAGTGGCTCGCCTACTTTAATGCCATAGCGGGTAATTACAAATTCGCGCAGGGTCTTTTCAAAATCCCCCAGGCGTTTTTTGAGTACACCAATGGCTTTTCTCATGGCTCCTTCTATTTCCAGGTAGCGCAAGAAGATAACATTATCTGCCAGATAGCTGATGTCAAAACTGGAAATGGTAAAGTCTCCAGTGATGTTTTTCACTTCACTGGGCAGTAATACTGTAACTCCCATCTGGGTGAGGTACTTGCACACAGCATGCAACTCAGAGATAAGCTCTTTGCCACGAATGGACTGGCTATAACCAGAGGTGGAGTCAATCATTACCACTTTGGTCTTGTTCTTTTCCACATCCTTACGGAGCATATCTGCAAAGGCGTCTGGAGTGTAAATTTGAGGCTCTATCTTTTTAATTTCCAGGGTGCCTTTTTCCATCATATAACTTGCTGCTATGTTTACCTGTTCACACCGACGGATAATCTTTTCTTTGGTTTCCTCAAAGGTATAGACCACAGACCTTTCTCCCCTACCTGCAGTTTCCTTGATAAACTGCATGCCCAAAGTGGTCTTACCCACTCCAGAAGGTCCGCTTAAAAGGGTTACGGTGCCTCTTTCAATGCCACCCATTAACAATTCGTCTATTTCTGGGACTCCAAAGGACAGAGTGTCAAAGGTGGGTGGGGTTAGGTAGCTTTCTTCTAAAGTGATTCTGGGATAGATGAGTACGCCCTGGTTTTCCTTTATGTCCATGGAGTGTTTACCTGCTATAAAGTCCGAGCCCCTGAACTTGCTTACCAAAAGATAGCGGTCCTGGTCTTGCACCAGGATTTCCAGAATGCCATCACTTAAAAAACGCAAGTCATCATCTGGAGCATCTGGGCTGGCTTCAGAGGTAAAGAGTACAGTAGCCCCGCTTTCAGCTAAAAAACGCAAAAAGGACAAAACCTGTTTTCTAAACTGAAAAACATCTGGAGCCAGATATCTAAACTGGGTCATGGAGTCTATAACCACTCTGGTGGGTTTTAGCTTTTCCACCCTTTCTTGAATGGCCTTAGTGGTGGGTTCCCTTTCCACTTCTGCCGGGGAAAAGATGTCATAGCTTTCCATTTGCGTAAAATAGGAAGAGGAAGGGCTTAAGTCCAGAAAGTCTACCTTTTTTAGCTGCAGGCCCAGATTTTGGGCATTTTCCCGAATTTGTTCCTCTTTTTCTCCCAGACTGATAAAAAGGCAATTTTCCTTGTGTTTGCTGCCTTTTTCTAAAAAGTGCAGCCCCAGGGTGGTCTTGCCACTTCCAGGCCCTCCAGCGATAAGATAGGCCCTTTTTGCAATAAATCCGCCCTTTAAAATTTTATCCAGACCTTCAATACCTGAAGAGAGTTTTTGCATAAACCTCCTCCTACGAATTATTATGGTATTTATAT
>LZQN01000014.1_pt1 | contig 72030 bp, 86 predicted proteins | sample 768531 | NCBI WGS metagenome assembly LZQN01 (sample SAMN05207080, study PRJNA324506) | oil field metagenome | isolation source: sample BH-FW-7 from oil reservoir | place: India: Bombay High | collected 2015-12-02
AAGGCGTAGGGAGAGGGTTATACGGATATTTCCAAGCAGGGAATCGGCAGTAAGGTTGCTTGGCGCAGTTCTTCTTGAGATAGACAACAAGTAGGCTGGCTGAGGACGACCAACAGTGTGGAGAGATTGAATGAGGAGATAAGGCGTAGGGAGAGGGTTATACGGATATTTCCAAGCAGGGAATCGGCAGTAAGGTTGCTTGGCGCAGTTCTTCTTGAGATAGACAACAAGTAGGCTGGTGGAAGGAAGTACCTTGATATGGATGAGTACTATGAATATCTTTCACAACAGCAATCTAGATCAAGCCCTAAAATCTATTGCCTTTAACAAAAAATAAGAAAAATGCATAAGACCATTACCAGAGACCAAAACAAATTTAACACAAAATATAGGACTTGACCTTCAGACGGTCAGGATGTATACTTCTTTGGATGGAAGTATCTGTCTTAGTACTTTTCAAACCTATAAACAAGTAGAAGATTTAGAAATAAAAGAAGAGCTAAACCTTGAACTGGACAATTTTTTTAAAGAGAAGATTATCAAGCCTGAAGAGAAAGAAGAGTTTTCTTCTTTTATTTCCTGTGCCAATAGTGAATACTTGACCAGGCTGGAAAGAGGAAGGGTTGCCAGGCACTTTAAAATATTAAAAAGTTTAAGAGGAAAAGAAGAGGTATATTTAAATATAGAGCCGGAAGTATATGCTGAAGAAAGCCGTATAACTATTGCCATGAACAACCCGCCTAGCTATGGTCTGCTTTTAGAGATTATAAAAATATTTTTTAGGCATACTTTAAATATAAACAGGCTTTACCTGGATACTTTTTACAATAGAGAAAAAGATATTACCTCTTTGATTATAAGCTGCTACTTAAAATGTACGGCTAAAGAGCTAGAAAAGGATAGTTGCCTGTTAAATCTACAAGAGGATTTGAGTTTGGTAAAATGGTTTTTCCCTGATGAACTGGAATGGTTTGCTCAGGAAAAAAACTTTTCTGTAAAAAAGGTTTTTCTTTTACAGGCCAGTAGTGAATTTGCCCATCAATATCTTTTGAAAATAGACCCCTATGCCTATACTCAGGCCAGAATAAAGGCCAAGCTGATAGCCTATCCAGAAATTACAGAAGAGCTTGTAGATTATTTTTATGCTCGTTTTTCTCCTCAAGAAGAATCCAGAGAAGACTTAATGGCCGTAAGAGAGCTGAATCTAAAAAAGAGCTTGGCTGAACTTACTGATGAAATTGCCAAGAATGTTTTTGAAAGCATTTTACTTTTTTATAAGAATATTTTGCGTACCAATTATTTTTTTGAAAACCTTTTTGGGCTTAGTTTTCGTTTGGACCCAAAGGTTTTTGCTTCTTTTATTAAAGATGAAGAAATCCCCTTTGGTATTTATTATTTTTATGGAAGGTTTTTTATTGGTTTTCACATTCGTTATAGAGATATGGCCAGAGGTGGAGTAAGGGTAGTGCGTACCAAAAACCTGGAACACTACAAAATGGAGCTACATCGGGTATTTGATGAAGCGAGAGGGCTGGCTTTGGCCCAGCAATATAAAAATAAAGATATTCCTGAGGGTGGTTCCAAGGCAGTTATTTTACTTCATCCTTTAGGGGATATAGATTTGGCGGTAAAAGCCATGGCTGATTCTCTTTTGGATCTTATTGTTTCCAGTAAAGACTCTCCCTGCAAAGAAAATATTGTTGATTATCTAAAAAGACATGAACTTATTTACTTGGGTCCGGATGAAAATATATCTCCTAAACACATCAACTGGATTGTTCAAAGAGCCAGGGAAAAGGGATATTCCTGGCCCCAGGCCATTATGAGCTCTAAGCCTGTAGCTGGCATAAACCACAAGCAGTATGGAGTTACCAGCCTGGGCGTGGTGGTGTATATGGAAGAGGTTTTAAAGTTTCTGGGCCTTAATCCTTATGAACAGGAGTTTAGTGTAAAACTTACAGGTGGTCCTGCTGGAGATGTAGCAGGTAATGCCTTGAAGTTGATTATCCAGAAGTATGGCAGCAAGGCCAGGATATTGTCTTTAAGTGATGGGCATGGTTGTCTTTATGACCCATCTGGCCTGGATCATGAAGAATTACTTCGTCTGGTAAAGGAAGAAAAACCTACCTCTGAGTTTTCTCCTGCTAGGCTTAAGTCTAAAGAGGCCTTTTTGGTCAAAGCAGATACTCCAGAAGGCGTAAAAATCCGTAATGAACTACATAATAAAGTAGTGGCAGATGTATTTTTACCCTGTGGAGGCAGGCCTGATACCATTAACCTTAAGAACTGGGCAAAATTTTTGACTCCTGAAGGTAAACCTTCAGCCCAGGCCATTATAGAAGGAGCCAACTTGTTTATTTCTCCAGAAGCCAGGGAGAAATTACAGGAAAAGGGCGTATTAATCATTCACGGCTCTTCAGCCAATAAAGCTGGGGTTATTTCTTCTTCCTATGAAATTTTGGCGGGATTGATTTTAAATGAGCAGGAGTTTTTGGAATTAAAGGAGGAGTATATAAAAGAAGTATTAGAGATTTTGGAAAAAAGGGCCAGAGATGAAGCCAGGCTTCTTTTGTGGGAATACAAGTTGCGAAGTAAAAAGGAATTTTTAACTAAAATAAGTCTGGAAGTTTCCAGAGAGATAAATGAATTAAGTGATATTATTTCCTCTCTGTTAACCGAGAAGGTGGGAGATTTGAGTGCAGATGACCTGTTGCAGGAACAGGTTTTGGAATATTGTCCTTTTGTACTGGTATCCAGGTATAAAAAAAGGATTTTAGCCGATACGCCTGCCAGATATAGGTTTTCCTTGTTAGGCGCTTATTTAGCTTCAAAATTGGTTTACAAAGAGGGATTATTCTGGCTAAAAGAATAAAAGAATTAGAGGACCTTTATGGTTTCTTACGCCTTTACTTGCAAAAGAATAAGAAAATCAAAAACTATGTTCAAGAACTGGCCAATCCAGAAGTACGGGAGATTGTAGAACAAATGGGCAGTAATTATTTGGCTTTAAAAGAATTTTTACATTGATAAAAAATTTTCACCAGGGTAATTGAGAGGAAAAATCATCTTGACTACCCTGGTGAGTGAAGATAATTTTTTTTAATCAGGGCGGTTAACTCAGTGGTTAGAGTGCCATCTTCACACGGTGGAAGTCCGGGGTTCAAATCCCCGACCGCCCACCACCTGTCCTTAGAGAGTTATCCTTGGAAATTGTACTTTTTGAGCCAGAAATCCCACCCAATACCGGCAATATTGCCCGTCTGTGTGCTGCCACCACTACTCCTTTACACCTAATAGAGCCTTTGGGTTTTAAGCTAGAAGATAAATATTTGAAAAGGGCTGGCCTGGATTATTGGCAATATCTAAACTTAAGAGTGTGGAAAAGCTGGAGTGATTTTTATCAAAACCAGGCTCCAGATAAAAGGCTGGTGTTTACCAGTGCCAGGCAGGGGGAAATTTACACAGAGTTTTCTTTTACTGAGAAGGATGTACTGGTTTTTGGGCCAGAGAGTAGAGGTCTTCCTGAATATATTTTAGCCCAAAGTCCTTTTCGCATAAGAATTCCTCTCTGGGGAAAGGTGCGGAGTTTAAACCTTTCCACTGCAGCAGGAATTATTCTCTATGAAGCCTACAGACAGATAGGAGTGCTAAAGGAAGGATAGGAAGATTTTTGTTTTCTTCCTATCCTTCCTTATTTTTAAGCCAATCCTTCTTTTTTGTTTTTATAGCGTTGCCAGAGATAAACCAGGAAAATAATAGTAATACCAATTATATCGCTACTTAAGTGAGGATGATAACAGAGAAAAGTGCCAACAGCAAAGATAATCCATTCGAAAATAGTAGTATTTCTTACTAAATAACCCATGGTAAGGGCAGAAAAGGCTATTGTGCCTACAGTGGCACTAAAAAAGCCATACCTATTTCAGACCAGCTTCCAGCAAGCAAAATGCCTGGCACATAAGCGAAAAGAAAAGGTACTACATATAACAACTTGGCAAATTTAAAGGAAGTCCAGCCTGTTTTCCAGGGGTCAGCTCCAGCAATGGCTGCTCCAGCATAGGCAGCTACACATACAGGAGGCGTAATATTGGAATCCTGGCTAAACCAATAGACAATCATGTGAGCAGCTATGGCCATGGTTGCGTCGTGTCCCTGCCAGATGGGCATCTGTTGCATGATTTCAGTAAGGGCAGGTACAGCTAACACTGCAGTAATAAGGTAAGAAGCTGTTACTGGTACACCCATACCAAGGACCAAAGAGGCTAACCCAATAAGAAAAATGGCCACAGGTAAACTGCCCTTAGAAAGAGAAATAATGATATCTGAAAACTTTAAGCCTATTCCTGAAAGGGCAATGGTACCTACGATTATACCAATTACTCCTACTGTAGCGCCAATAACCAGAGTGCTTTTAGCTCCAGTAATAATGGCCTCCCAGATTTCCTTAAGGCCCATTCTATGCTCTTTGTCAAACTGACTGATTATAATACAGGAAAGGGTGGCCCAGAAAGCAGAATTACCAGGCGAATAACCTAGTAACATCATTACAACGATAATTATTAGAGGTACAGATTTGTACCAGTGTTTTTTAAATATTTTTCCAGGTTTGGGTAACTCTCCCTCTTCCAAGCCTTTAATATTGTGTTTTTTGGCTTCAAAATGGATCATGGTAAGTACAGAAAGGAAGTAGAGAACAGCTGGAAAAATGGCCATTTTCATTATTTCTACATAGGGAGTATTGGTAAGCTCTGCCATCAAAAAGCCACCTGCACCCATAATAGGAGGCATAAACATTCCACCAATGGAGGCAGCAGGTTCAATGGCTCCAGCTACATGGGGTCTAAACCCTGCTTTTTTCATTAAGGGAATGGTAAAGGTGCCTGTGGAAACTGTATTGGCAATGGCTGAGCCAGATACAGAGCCAAAAAAAGCAGAGGCAATCACCGAAACCTTGGCTGGCCCGCTACAGTTTTACCGGCCAGGGCCAGGGGCCATTCAATGAAAAATTTCCCCACTCCAGATTTTTGTAAAAAGGACCCAAAGAAAATAAAAAGAATTACATAAGTCACCAGAACATTGGCCATGACCCCAAAAATACCGTTTTGTTCCAAAAAGAGAACTGTGGAGAGTCTTTCCAGGCTAAAGCCCCTGTGGGCAAAAAGGGAGGGGAAATAGCGGCCATAAAGACCATAGATTAAAAAGAATATACCACATAAGGTCATGGACCAGCCCAAGACCCTTCTGCAAACCTCTAGAGATAAGAGTATGCCAATAATAGAAACTATAAAATCTAATTGAGTATATACTCCTGCCCGATAGTTTAGGTTTTCAAATTCCAGCATCCAATAACCAACACAAAAAGCAGCTAATAAGGCCAGACAAATATCAAAAAAAGTGGGTCGTTCTTGGTTAGATTTTCTCCAGAAAGGAAAGTAAAGGAAAATCATCACGTAAGTTATAAGTACATAAATTCCACGATTATACTGGGCAGAAATGGGCCTGATTCCAGAAGAATAAAAATAAAGAAGGACCATGATTAGTCCTAGGATAGAGGCAATAATGTGCCAAATACCCTTTAATTTTCTTCCGCTTCTGGATTCTTTGGAGATGATTTTTTTTAGTTCTTGTTTTTGTTCTTCAGCTAATTGGATGTCCTGTTCTAACAATTTTTCTTCGCTCAATATTCTACTCCACAAAAGAAAATTTTTAGATAAAAAAGACCAGGCTTAGATACAAGCCTGGTCAGAAAATAGCAAATATAATTTCTAAATTACTTTAAATCAGGCACTTTCACTCCCATTTCTTTCCAGAATTTAGCTGCCCCAGGATGAACAGGAATGGAAACGCCCCTTAAACCATTTTCTATGGACATTTCTTTGGCTGTCTTTTTGATGTTTACCATGTGTTTTAGACCTTCTGGAGAGTAAATTGGCCTTTACACTGCGGTAAACCACATCTTCAGGGACATTTTGGTTGGCACACCAGTAAGCAGCATCCTGGAAGGAAAGTACTGGTTTGGTCTGGTTAGAATAGGTATTGGCTGGAATTTCTAAAGGGGTATAAAAGGGATAAACCTTGTAAAAACCTGTTTTTTCAGCGTCTTTATGAACATCAATGAGTTTGATTTTATCTCTAGTAGCAGCTTCAATAATGGCAGCTGTGGGATAGCCAGCAAAGACCCAGAAGGCGTCAATCTTACCATCATTAAAGGCTGCTGCAGCAGCACTATAGCCCAGGAATTGAGGAGAAAATTTATCCCATACTCCAATGTGTTTGAAAAACCTTTCAGCAGCAGTAGCTGCACCAGAACCTGCATTACCTACAGCTACTCTTTTTCCTTTTAAATCCAGAGCAGAATTGATGCCTGAATCTGCCCTTACTACCAGCTGAGCAGGGGCACCATAAAGGTAGGCCACAGCTCTAACCTTAGTATATTTGTTGGTATCTTTGGGAAGCTTACCCACTCTGCCCAGGTAAGCGTCTCCAGAATAAACGATTCCAAAGTCAATGTCTCCCTTGTCCAAAAGTTTTAAATTGGCAGTAGAGCCTCCTGTGCCCTCTGCAGAAATTTCAATGTCTGCATACTTTTTTGGACAAAACAGAGATACCATTGGCAAAATATTGGAAGGTTCCACCTACAGGCCCCTCCAAAGGACAGAAAAGTTTTGGCCGATACAGGCAAATTAAAACTCAAAACAAGACCTAAAATAGCCGCTAAACTAATAAACCATTTTTTAAACATACCCACTCCTTTTTTTGGTTTTTGGGATAAAACTTTTGGCCTAAACTTAAATCAAAGATGAGGGTTTTCGTCAAGAAAAAGATGCCTTTTTTTGAGTTAGAGTCAGATTAAACCTTTTATTATTTTCCTAAAAAGAAAAAAAGAAAAAGATATTATTCCATAAATGGATTTAAAGAAGTGGTAAAAGGAGATATTTTTTGATGAAGGAATTAGCGAGAGCGTGAGGGATTGTGAAAATATTCTTTTATTTGACTCTCACTAAAAAATATAAAAAAAAGGTCAAAATGTGTAAAAAGTATGAGGTGGGGAGGGAGATGAGTAACTATATCGTTTATTTAGAGCAGTTAGAGGGTCTCTTTGCTGGTTGGCAGGAAAAGTATAAGCTTTTTGTCCCCCAGGAAAAAGAAGGCTTTTACTTTTTGGAAGAATATAGCCCTGAGGCTGAGATTTCTTTTGATTATGACCTCCTTTATAATCCTCCTAAGAGTTTTATTTTTCCTCCACGGGAAGACTTAATTGAATTTGACTTAAAAACCTATAAATCTAAACCTCTTTTTACAGCTAATCCTCAGATTTTATTTGGTCTGCACCCCTACGATATCAAGGCCCTAAATCAGTTGGACCAGGTGATGGATATGGGAAGTGTGGATGTCAATTACAGACAGCGTCGGGATAATACCATAATTATGGGCCTTACTCCTTTAAGGGTGTGTCCTGAGGCCTTTTGGGGCAGTGTAAATGCTTTTAATGTAGATTTTGGCTTTGACCTTTTCTGGACCAGGATTGGGCCAGCTACCTTCCTGGTAGAAGTGGGTTCTAAAAAGGGAGAAGATCTCCTTTTTGTCAATGGAAGGGTAGATAAGGCTACTTCTGCAGAAAGGGAAGTGGCCAGGAGAAAGAAGCAAGAAATAGTGTCCCTTGTGCAAAAACAAAACAGGTTAAAATATTCCTGGGAGGAAGTACCCAGGGTCTTGGAAAAGAGTTTTGATTCTTTTTTGTGGGCAGAAAAGTCCAGAAAGTGTTTGGCTTGTGGAAGTTGTAACCTCATTTGCCCCACTTGTTATTGTTTTGATATATTGGACGAAGTAGACGACAAACTAAATAAAGGCAAACGCTATCGTACCTGGGATGGGTGCATGTTGGAAAGTTTTGCTAAGATTGCTGGCGGGCACAACTTTAGGGGAAGAGCAGCAGAGCGTTATAGGCATCGCTATTTTCGCAAGGGAAAATACATTTATGATATGTTAGGTGAATTGGGGTGTGTTGGTTGTGGGCGGTGTGTGCGAGTGTGCACAGCTCGCATTGCTAATCCTCTGGAAGTTTTCAATGTTTTGTGGGAGGCTCTAAGTTATGAAAGATAAATTTTCTCCTTATGTTCCCAGGGTGGCAACCCTAAAAGCCAAGAAAAAACTTTCTGATTTTGTAACTCTTTTTGAGTTTGCTCAAGACAATGGCAAACCTTTGGCCCACCGCCCTGGTCAGTTTATTCAACTTTCCCTATTTGGGATAGGAGAGGCCCCTTTTTCCATTACTTCTCCTCCAAGAAGTGATCATCACCATTTTGAAATAGCTGTGCGTAAGATTGGTACCGTTACTACAGCCCTGCATAACCTGGAGGTGGGAGCCAAAGTAGGAGTAAGAGGCCCTTATGGTTCTTATTTTCCCATGCATAAGTTTGTGGGGCAGGATGTACTTTTTGTGGCTGGAGGACTGGGCTTTATTCCCTTAAGAAGTTTGCTTAACTATATGCTCAGGCACAGAGATGAATATGGGCGGATAATGGTTTTGGTGGGCACTAGAAATCCCAAAGAGCGTATCTTTATAGATCAAATCGAAGAGATGAAAAAAAGAACAGATGTGGAAGTATTGGAGACAGTGGATAGCCCGGATGAAACCTGGAAAGGCAATGTGGGCGTTATCACCACCTTGCTGCCCAAGGTAAAAATAGAGCCAGAAAGCACCTATGTGGCCATGGTTGGGCCACCTGTAATGTATAAATTTGTCATCAATGAATGTAAAAAAATAGGCATAGATGAAAAGAGAATATATGTGTCTTTAGAAAGAAGAATGAAGTGTGGCTTAGGTAAATGTGGCCATTGCCAAATAAATGGCATTAACTGTTGTGTTGATGGTCCTGTTTTTGTTATACTGAAATTGCCTCTTTAGAAGAGGCTATTTAGAGGGGATAAAAATGTCTAAGCCAAAAGTTGCTTTTTTTGATTTTGCTGGCTGTGAAGGAGATCAATTACAAATAGCCAATCTGGAAGAGAGAATTTTAGATATTGCTTCTCATGTGGAAATTGTAAGTTTTAGAGAAGTAAAGACAGGGCATAGTGATGATTATGAAATAGCTTTTGTAGAAGGCTCTATTACCAGGTATGAAGATGAAGAAAGGATTAAGGAAATTCGTTCCAGGGCCAAGATTTTAATAGCTTTGGGAGCCTGTGCCACTATTGGAGGCATAAACTGTTTAAAGAATTTTTTAAATGAGCAGGAATATAAAAATATGGTCTATGGACCCTGGGCAAGGTATTATTCCACCTATGCTGCCAGGCCTGTTTCTGCAGTAGTACCTGTGGATGGAGAAATTCACGGCTGCCCCATTGATAAAGAAGAGTTTGTAGAAGTGGTAAAAAGTTTACTTTTGGGCAAGAAGTACACACCTCCAGATTATCCGGTTTGCGTGGAATGTAAAAAGGCAGGGAATATTTGCCAGTTTGAGCGGGGTAGGTTGTGTTTGGGTATTATTACCAGAGCAGGTTGTGGAGGAGTGTGTGTCAGTAGAGGTAGCGTGTGCTGGGGCTGTAGAGGTCCTGCACCCAGTGCCAACCTGGATGCAGCCAGAGAAGTTATGGATGAACATGGCTTTAGCTGGGTGGAAGTAGAAGATAGATTAAGACTTTATTTGGGCCACTTTTTAAAGTTTAATTAGATAAAGGTGAAAAAATGGCTAAAGAAAAGGTAAAAGTAGAAGCAAAAGAGTCTCCAAAATCCAAGGACAAGACTTTAAAGGTAAAGTATTTAACCAGGGTAGAAGGCCACGGCAATATTGTGGTTAAAATTGATAAGCAGGGAAAAATTGAAAGTTGTTCCTGGGAAGTGCCAGAAGCTCCTCGTTTTTTTGAAGCCATGGTAGTGGGAAGGCCCTATCAGGATATTCACCACATTGTCTCTAGAATATGTGGAATCTGTTCTATTGGGCATCAATTGGCTTCTATTCAGGCTACAGAAGAGGCCTTTAATGTTCAGGTCTCAGAGCAGACCCTTATTTTGCGCAAATTAGCTTTGCATGCTGAAAACCTGCAAAGCCATCTCTTGCATATTGGCTATCTGGTTTTGCCGGACCTTTTGGGCGTAGACTCTGTGTTTCCTCTGGCTGAAACCCATAAAGAAGAACTGGTAAATATAATTGAATGTAGAAAACTGGCCAATGAGTTTAGTGCTACCATCTGTGGTCGCACTACGCATCCTCAACGCTTGTGTCCAGGTGGGATGGAAGCCATTCCTTCTGTTCAGGAATTAAAAGAACTAAAACTTAAATTGCAGAAGTCCTTAAATAATCTTTCCAGAATGGTGGAGCTTTTTGCCGCGCTTAAGGATAAGTACCCTGTTTTTAATCGTCCTACAGAATATATAGCCCTGGTAAGTAATGGAGAGTATGCCTTATACCAGGGAGAAATTGGTTCTTCCCTGGATGAGAGAAAACCCAATAGTTTTTATAACCAGATTACCAACGAGTACTGTATTCCTCAGTCCACTGCCAAGTGGACCAGAAATGTAAAAGATTCTTATATGGTGGGCGCTTTGGCCAGGTTTAACTTAAACTATGAATTGCTTTCTTCCCAGGCCAAGAGTGCAGCTTCTAAATTGGGATTGGTAGCTCCCTGCCACAATCCTTTTTACATTACTCTGGCTCAGTTAGTGGAATGTGTTCATTCCACTGAAGATTCCATTTATCTTATTGATAGTTTGCTAAGCAAAGGGCTTAAGCAAGAAGCTCCTATAAAAATAACTCCCAGATGGGGAAAGGGAGTAGGCGCAGTAGAAGTGCCCAGAGGTATTTTATTCCACTCTTATGAATACAATGAGCAGGGAAGAATTGTAAAAGCAGATTGTGTTATCCCCACCAACCAGAACCATGCCAATATTCAAGAAGACTTTAATGTCTTTGCTCCTACTTTAAATGGCAAGTCTGAGGAAGAGATAGAACTGCTTTTGAGTATGCTGGTTAGAGCATATGATCCTTGTATTTCTTGCTCTACCCATTATCTTGAATTGAATCCCAACAAAGAGAAAATAGTTAAATTTATTTACGTTTAAAACAGGATATACAAAAGATTTTTTGGAAGGTGTCTAAAGATTTTTAGGCACCTTTTTATTTTTTAAATATATTAGAAAAATTTAACCTGGGTTGGTAGAATATTTTATTTATGGTTTATTTTAGGTAATGTTAAATAAAATATACTCAAAATAATAGATTTAATTGATTTAATGAACAGTTCTATAAAAAATCATCCTTGATGCTGACATATTGGGCTTTTGAAAGAATGTCTGAAATTCATTTTTATTCGCTAAGAGCAAAAGGGGGCACAGGTATACCAAAGAGGCAATGAAAGATTTGTGCCTTTATTTTATGCGGGGAAAATTTACATCCAGAAGTTATCAAGGTACTTATTGAAGCAAGAGAAAAGTAATTTAGCTAACAATTAGCTCCACCGCGTCGATTTGCTGTTCTTAATAGCGACAAATGGGTTTAGAGATTAGGCCAATATAAATTGGAGGTTTGGCATGAAAGGTGAGTTTACAGCAATTATAGAGCCTGCACCCGAAGGTGGGTATTGGGCTATTTGTCCTGAAGTGCCAGGTGCCAATGGACAGGGAGAGACAATAGATGAAGCAAAAGAGAATTTACGTCAAGCTATTGAACTCATTCTCAAAGATCGAACAGAGGATATTCTGCGTGGATTACCTGAAGATGCAATCCAGGAAAAGATTGTAATTGCATGAAACGCAAGGATTTAGAAAGAAAATTGCGCATAGCAGGGTGTTATCTTAAAAGGTAAGGTGCGTCGCACTCACTATGGATTAATCCAAAGACCGGGGTTATTGAAGCTGTTCCTCGGCATAAAGAAATCAAAGAACCTTTAGCAAAGAAAATATTGAAAAATCTAAATGCAGAATAAAGGGCCTAATAATTATACCGATTCGCTATTACACTGCGCTTAATAGCGACAGGTGAGGTTGGAGGTTAATTCATTTAAGATAAAGGATAAAAAGTAATGGCTAATGTAGAAGAAATTATTGTCATCAATTGAGTCTCTCTCCTAAGAAGAATTTTCGCGCTTAAGAGAAGGGTTTTATGAGCGAGATTGGGAAAGGTGGGATAAAGAGGTGTTCCCCGTAAACACGGGGGTGAACCGAGTGGTTTGATAGAGCTTTACGAGCCTGTTTCGTTTTCCCCGTATACAGGGAGGATGAACTGCAAAACCCTCATAGTACTTCCCTGGAATTATTCGTAATTTAAATTCAGTCAATAGGTCTTGGGGATTATTCTTTTGACAAAATCTGTTTGCCTTTGAGCAAAATTTAAAATAGCCACACGAATTAAGTTGACTGGGCAAAGTGGTGATGGAAAAGTTTACCTATTTATTATTAGTTTTATTTTTAGACTTTTTGTTTAAGGACCCAGAATACCTCTGGCATCCAGTAAGGTTGCAGGGAAGATTTTTAGCCTGGTGGGAAGCACGAGTGCAAAAAAGGTCTGCCTTAAAACTCTGGGGTGGATTGGGGACCTGGGGAGTTGTTTTTTTTAGTGGCAGTATTGTTTATCTTTTAGGTAAGACCAGCCTGGGCTGGTTCTTTGATTTATATTTTGGCTATGCTGTACTGGCCTTTGGTTCCCTTTTTACAGCAGGCCTGAAGATTTATAATTTACTGACCAAAGATGAGCTTTTGGCCAGAAAAGAACTTGGTTTTCTGGTCAGTAGAGACACAGAAAAGATGCAGCCAGAAGATATGCACAAGGCCTTGATAGAGACCCTGGCAGAAAACTTTAATGATGGAGTGGTGGCTCCTTTTTTTTATCTGGCCTTGGGAGGGCCGGTTTTGGCCTGGATGTATAAAGCTGTTTCTACTGTTGATTCCATGTGGGGATATAAACAGGGTTATTATCAAAAACTTGGCTTTTGGGGAGCTAAGCTGGATGATATTTTGGCCTATTTGCCAGCCAGGATAAGTGCTCTTTTGTTTTATCTAGCTGGTTTTACTTTGCTTAAAAAAAGGATTGTTTTCAAAAATTTTTATCAGGATGCCCATAAAAGTGAAAGCCCCAATGCGGGCTGGCCCATGGCCATGGCAGCGCACTTGTTGGGAGTAGAACTTGGAGGAAAGGCCATTTATTTTGGCCAGGAAAAGGTCAAACCTGTACTGGGTGTGGCAGGAGCAAAGCCAGATAAAAGCAAAGTTCAAGAATGTTTGCTGTTGTTGGTGCTTAGCTATGTGTGGTTAATCTTTTTGACTTTTTTAATTTGTCTTGCAGGAGATAAGCTCTTTTAATCTCTGCAAATTTTCTTTATCCAGACTTTCATCTTTACCCTTGGGCGTTTCTATGACCTTGGGTAAGTGAATAAAAGCAGAATCATTTAAAATATTTTTAAAACCTTCCAGCCCTATATAACCCTGACCAATGTGAGTGTGTTTATCCCTTTTGCTGCCCAGGGGGTATTCACTATCATTTAAATGCCAGAAGTAGATGTTTTCCAGTCCTAAAGAAGTGTCTATTTTTTTGCGGGTAAGCAGGTAGTTGGCACTTAAATCATAACCTGCAGCTAAGAGGTGGGCACTATCTAAACAGCAGCCCAAATTAGAAGGAAAGTTTAACTCCTCTAAGACCTGTCCCAGCTCTTCCAGGTTTCCTCCCAGGAGACTGCCAGAACCACAGGTGTTTTCCAAAAGAATTTTCCCTGAATAGGCAAGTTTGCTGGCAAAATCCAGTAGTTCTTGCAGGGAGTCTTTTAAAAAAACTAGGCCCTTATCCAGTCCCTTTTGTCTGTGGCTTCCAGGATGAGTGATGATATATTCTATTTTAAGTAAGGTTGCTCTTTTGATTTCTTCTTTCAGGTTTTCTACAGATTTTTTACGCAAGGAAGCTTCTGGGCTAGCCAGATTGACCAGATAAGAGGTGTGAATGGCAATGGGATAGTTTCCCCATTGTTTACGCTTTTTTAAAAAGGTTTCAATTTCTTCCTCTTTTAAGGGAGGAATTTTCCATTGTCTTTGATTTTTGGAAAAGATTTGAAGGGCTGTGCCTTTTACCTTTTGTATTCTGTCAATAGCCCTGTTAAGACCACCCTGGATGGACATGTGCGCACCCAAGTAAAGCATTATTCTTCCTCTAATTTAAAACGAATGCGTAAAATTCCTGCGTCAAAACTAACAGAGCTAATTTTAAACTTACCTATTTCTCTGGTGGAATCAACATGTTCGCCAATGCAGGCTGCCTGGTCATAATCGCCTATTTTTACTATTCTAATTTTGTCTTTAGCAGTACTGGGTAGTTTACTGGTATCTACTACTTTCCTGGCTTCTTCTAAATCCAAAAATAGGTTTTTACAGGCAGGTCCTTAGAGATAATAAGATTTACCTGTTTTTCTATTTTTTCTATTTCCTTTTCTGTAAGCATTCTGGGAAACTTATAATCACACTTGGATTTTTTCTTTTCAATATGGGCTCTAAAGGAACGGCCACATTGAAACATTCTGTCCATGGTTTGGTTTAAAATGTGCTCTGCAGTGTGCATTTTAGGATTGTAATTTTTCACTAGAAAACTCCTATTTTGCTAAGCGATCTATAGTTGAACACTAGGCTTAAAACTAAGAGTAAAATAAAGACCAGTTTTTTATAACTTTGGGTTGAAATCCTTTGATATAAAAGTATTCCTGAAAATACTCCTAAGAGGAGAAAGAAGATGCCTTTTACAAACAAGGATAAGACTTCCCTGGTGATAAGTCCTGTTGCCAGGTGAATAGTACTTATGCCAAATCCAGCAAAGAAAAAATAACCTGTTAAGATAAATTTTATTTTATTTTTGTGCAGGGGCAAAAGGGAACTATAAACAATAACTGGAGGGCCATTGGTGCCCAAACTTCCTCCCAGTATGCCAGCTAAAAATCCTGTGAGATAGGCCCAGTGCGGAGCCAGGTTTAGTTCTGGCAGGCGGATAAAAAGTCCATAGAGAGAATAAAAGAACAAAATAAGCCCCAGGGCAACTTCCAGATAAAAGGAAGGAAGATTTTTTAAAAGATAGACTCCTAGAGGAAGCCCTAGCAAAGTGGTTAAGAGCAGAGGAGAAACAGCTTTAAAGGAAAAATACTTACGCAAATTCCACATCAAAGTAGAGTTTATAATCAGGGCAAAGAGGCTTACCAGGGGGATTACTGTTTTTAGGGGATAAAAAAAACAGAGCAGGGGCAGGGAAATAAGTACAGAGCCAAAACCAGTAAGCCCTTGAATAAAGCCAGCACTAAAAATAATACTTACAAAAATAAGGGTTTGCATTAGAAGAGATAGTTTAAGGCCTTTAAAATCAGGCAGCTAAAAAGCCTGCCAGGTAGTCATCAGCCATTATTCCTAAGCCACCAGCCAGCTTTTCCCCTTCTTTTACTGGCCAGGGCTTGAAAATATCCAGCAGCCTAAACAGAAGAAAACCTAAACCTAGGTTGGTCCAGGTTAAAGGCACAAAGATAAAGGTAAGCAGTTGTCCACCTATTTCATCTATGACCACAAAAGAAGGATCCTTTTGGCAGAGATGTTTTTCTATTTGGCTACTTACCCAGGTACCCAGGAAAAACACGATTATTACGCCAAAGACAAGAACAAACTTTGTTGGTTTTAACCACAAAAGTAGAAGTAGAGTAAAAAAAGAGCCTACAGTTCCCGGAAATTTGGGGAAAAATCCCAGATAAAAACCTGAGGCCAGAAACAAGTTTAAATGGTAAAAGAGTTTATTCATTTTCTTCCAGGCCAATTATTTCTAGTTCTAAAAGATTTTTTACGGTTTCAGTTAAGGGAAGCCCTACCACATTGCTATAGGAGCCCTTTATTTCTTTAACTAAAAATCCACCTATAGCCTGAATACCATAGGCTCCAGCCTTATCCATTGGTTCCTGGGTTAAGACATAGGCCTTTAAAATTTCTGGCGAAAACTTTTCCATAATCACTTCTGTTTCTACACTAAAAATGCGTTGTTCCCTTTGAAACAAAAGACACACGCCAGTAATTACCTCATGGGAAGTGCCAGCTAGCTTTTCTAAAAAAGCAAGTGCCTGCTTAAAGTCTCTGGGTTTGCCCAAAATTTCTTTATCTTTAACCACAATGGTATCAGCGCTTAAGATGGCTTGGTGGGGAAAGCTTTTACTTACTTCCTGGGCTTTGAGGAGGGCTGTTGCCTGGGCATATTCTTTAGGGGTAGAAAAGTCTTCAGGATTTGGCTCTTTTACTTTGCTGGGCTGGACATAAAAATGTATCCCCAAGGAAGCCAGTAAGCTCTGACGCCTTGGGGACTTGGAAGCCAAAACCAGGTCCTGTTTATTTCTAAAAGGGCCACGCAAAAACATCTAACCCAGGATTGCCTCTCTCAAACTTTCATCCAGAGTGGGATGGGCAAAAATGTATTTCCTGGCTTCTTCTTTGGTCCACTGGTTGGCCACAATAATAGTAGCCAGGGTAATGAGGTGGGAGACCATAGGGCCAATAGCTGATATGCCCACTATTTTATCCTTTTCCCACAATACCTTAATAAACCCTAAACCACCGCCTTTGGCCTGAACAATGGGATTGGCCAGAAGGGAAGCTTTGCTAACTTCATAGTCTTGGTTTAAGTCCTTTTCGCGTTTTCCTACCTGGATGATTTCTGGATAACCATAAATACAAGAAGGTACGAGGCGAGGTAAGTAGTCTTTAGTTTCTTTACCTGCAATAAGCCTAGCCACATATTCGCCCTGGTCGCTGGCTGCATGGGCCAGCAAATAAAGGCCGTTGATATCGCCGATAGCCCAGATGTTTTCTGCTGCCTGGAGTTTGGCATTGACCTGGATAAATTTTCTTTCTGTGAGTTTAAGGGGGATATTTTCCAGACCCAGATGGGCAGTGTTGGGTATGCGTCCTACTGCCACCAGGCAGGCATCTGCTTCTATGGATTTTTGGGGAAGTGTAAGCAGAACCTTTTCTCCCTGGACTTCTATCTTTTCAGCCCTTACGCCCAAATGGATTTCCCACTTTTCTTTTTTGAGCGTTTTCAACAGTTCTTTACCTATATCTTCGTCTTCCAGGGGAGCCAGTTGGTTTAAGGCCTCAATTAAAATGATTTTACTGCCCAGCCTGGAAAAGAACCTTCCCATTTCTAAACCTATGGGGCCACTGCCAATAATGGCTAAAGTGGAAGGCACAGACTCTAAGTCCAGGGCTTGAGTGGAAGATAGAATGTATTTACCATCAAATTGGAGGCCTGGGAGGGCACTTTCTTTGGTGCCTGTAGCAGGATAATGTTTTTGCCCTTTAGGGTGGAGGCGCTATTTTTTAAACTTATGGTCTGGGCATCAATTAAAGAACCTTCATCTTCATAGATGTCTACTTCCAGCTTTTTTAAGGTCTCAGCAATGGCCTTTTGGGTCGCCTTTACTAGCGTGTCCCTTCTCTTTAATAAGTTGGGCAGGTTTGGAGAAAACTCTCCTGTACCCAGTCTTAGCCTGCTAAGATGCTGGATAGCTTCAATGGGTTCAGTAGCTCCTAAAAAAAGCTTGGTGGGAATGCATCCCCAGTTAAGACAGGTCCCACCCAGGTATTTTTTTTCCACCAGGGCAGTCTTCAAACCCAGCAGGCCAGCTTCTTTGGCTGCAGCATAACCACCAGGTCCTCCTCCAATAATCACTACATCATACATTTTCCACCAACTCCATGTTTCTGGCTGCCTTTACTTCGTCTAAACGCCTTACCGGGGTTTTGCTGGGTGCTTGCAAGAGATACTCTGGATACTTTTCTGCAGTGTTTAGGATGTCAATAAGGTCGTCTACAAAACGGTCCAGGGTCTCTTTGCTTTCTGTTTCTGTGGGTTCAATCATCAGGCATTCTTTAACAATTAAAGGGAAGTAAATTGTAGGAGCGTGATGTCCTTTGTCCAAAAGGGCCTTGGCAATATCTAGTGCCCTTACTCCCTTTTTAGCCTGTTTTACGGCTGAAGCCACAAATTCGTGCATACAGGTGCGGTTATAAGGAATTTCCAGGTAATCTTCCAATTTTTTGCGCAGGTAATTGGCTGCTAGTACTGCGTGTTCAGAAACTCTAATTAATCCCTCTCTACCCAAACGCAAAATATAGGCATAGGCCTTTAGAATAACCCCAAAGTTGCCATAAAAGGGAGCAACATAACCAATGGAAAGAGGATAGTTGTAATTGAGGAAAAACTGACCATCTTCCAGCTTGACCACTCTGGAGATGGGCAAGAAGGGTTCCAGTTTTTTACTTACTCCTACAGGCCCTGCTCCAGGTCCTCCTCCTCCGTGAGGAGTGGCAAAGGTTTTGTGTAAGTTTAGATGCACCACATCAAAGCCCACATCTCCCACTCGCATTTTACCCAAAATAGCATTCAAATTGGCTCCATCATAGTAAAGTAGACCATCCACAGAGTGAATGAGTTTTACTATTTCTGGAAGATGTTTTTCAAAAAGTCCCAGGGTATTGGGACAGGTCATCATCAGACCAGCCACTTCTTCATCCAGGACCTCTTCCAGGGCCCTGGGGTCAATAATGCCATCTTTGGATTTAATGCTTACTACCTTATAGCCAGCAATGGCTGCTGAGGCAGGATTGGTGCCATGGCAGAGTCAGGCACTATGATTTTTGTTTTTTTATTGCCTTTGTGTTGGTGATAGGCAGCAATAAGCATAACTCCTGTAAGCTCTCCATGCGCACCAGCAAGGGGCTGCAGGGTAAAGGCGTCCATACCTGTGATTTCACAGAGTAACCTTTCTGTTTCATACAAAATTTCTAGAGCTCCCTGGGTGTGGTGCCCTGCACTTTTTAGCTGAGGAAGAAGAGGGTGAAGCTTGGTAAATCCTGGTAAACTGGCAACTTCTTCCAAAAATTGGGGTTATATTTCATGGTGCAGGAGCCCAGGGGATAAAAATTGCTATCTACCCAAAATTTTTGCGAGAAAGTAAAGTGTAGTGTCTAACCACATCCAGTTCACTTACTTCTGGCAGCTTAGGTCTTTGGGAGCGGAGAAGGTTTTCTGGAAGATAGTTTTTGGCTTCTTTTTGAGCTGGTTTGGGCCAAACTCCTCTTCGGCCTGGTCTTGACTTACTGAAAATGGTTTCCATTTCTTATACCTCTTTGGTTTATGCTTTTAGAAGAGATTCTCCAGATAGCTGGCCATCATTTCCTTTAAAATGCCAATTTCTTCTCTGGTGTGTTTTTCTGTACAGGCCACCAGCAAACACTTTTCCAAACCAGGATAATACCTGCCTACAGGAAAGCCAGGCACAAAACCTTTTTCAGTTAGATGGTTTATTAAATCATAGGCAGGAACTGGTAATTGCAGGGTAAACTCATTGGCAAAAGGAGCGTCGTTCAGTAAGCTTACCCCTGGAATGGAAGTGAGTTTCTGGGCGGCATAATGGGCATTTTCAATGGATACTTCTGCTGTTCTTTTCAGGCCTTCAGGTCCAAGCAAAGAGACATAAAGCAGGGACTGAAAGGCACAAAGGGCCTGGTTGGAACAAATATTGGAAGTCGCCTTTTCTCTGCGGATGTGTTGTTCTCTGGCTTGCAGGGTGAGTACAAAACCAGGATTTCCTTCTGTATCTGTGGTTTTTCCCACCACCCTTCCTGGCATCTGCCGAATGTGTTCCTTTCTGGTGGTCATAATGCCCAGATAAGGACCTCCAAAGGAAAGGGGTAAGCCCAGGGATTGCCCTTCAGCAACTGCTATGTCTGCTCCCATTTCTCCTGGAGTTTTTAACACACTTTGCATAAGCGCATATACAGAGATGATGTTCAGGACTTTCTTTTCTCTGGCCAGATTAAAAAGTTCAGTGAAGTCATTTATCTGCCAAAGAAATTGGGGTTTTGAACAATGACACAGGCTGTATCTTCATCCAGAGCTTCAGCCAGGGCCTTTAGGTCGGTTTTTCCCTGCTGTTGAGGTACGGTAATGAGTTCTAAGTTTAGGTTGAGAGTATAGCATTTTAGCATCTGGCGATAAATGGGATTTACCCCTTCAGAAATAACAATTTTTTGGCGTTTGGTCAGGCGTAAGGCCATCATCATGGCTTCATAAAGGGCAGTGCCTCCGTCATATAGGGAGGCATTGGCAAAATCCATGTCCATAAGCCTGGCCATGGCTGTTTGATATTCAAAGATAGCCTGGAGAGTGCCCTGGGAAGCTTCTGCCTGATAAGGTGTATAGGCAGTATAAAATTCTGAGCGGCTGGTGATGGCTTTTATAGCTGCCGGGATGTAGTGGTCGTAAAAGCCAGCTCCCAAAAAGGTGGTCAGGTGAGTGTTATTTTTTTGAGCCAGGTTTTCCAGGTGGTTGATTACTTCCTGTTCAGATTTTCCAGCTGGCAGATTAAAGCTTTTGGGCCTTAGTTCTTGAGGAATATCAGCAAAAAGTTCTTCAATACTGTTGGCCCCAATAGTAGCCAGCATCTCTTTTACCTGTTCTTCAGTATAAGGGATATAAGGCATTTTCTTTACCTTCTTTGTTTTTTAGTGTTCTTCTTCAGCTACTAGCTGGGCATAAAGCATCAGCATCCAAAAGGTTTTCCTTTCCACCAGTGATTTTTACTTTACACAGCCAGCCTTCACCATAGGGGTCTTCATTTATCTTTTCTGGAGCGTCTTCTAAGGCAGTATTTACTTCCAGTACCTCGCCATCTACTGGAGCGTAAAGTTCACTGGCAGCCTTAACAGATTCAATGCTGCCCATTTCTTCCCCTTGAGTTAAGCTTGCTCCCACTTCTGGAAGCTCTACAAAGGTGATATCTCCTAATTGTTCCTGGGCAAAGTGGGTAATGCCTATGATGCCTGTATCGCCTTCTATTTTTATCCATTCATGGGTTTTGGTATAGAGTAAATCTTTAGGAATCATTTTATCCTCCTTAAAATTTGAATTTACCAAGTATATCCTTTTCTTAAATAAAGGGCAATTGTAAAAAAGAGGGGATTTTTGAAGAGTACAGAGTAAAATTAAAAGCTAAAAAGGGATTAACTTTCTTCTTTTAGGGCTTGTTTGAATTTTTCTATAACTTCTGGAGAGACAGAGCGCAGGTGTAAATCCCTTTGGGGAAAAGGTATTTCCACTCCGTGCTCCTTGAATTTTTTAAATAGAGCAAAATAATAATCACTAACTATTCCTGAATGGGCTTTTCTAATCTTTTCTGCCCTGGTCCAGATTACTAGAGTAAAGTTTAGACTATTATCGCCAAAACTTTCAAATCTGACTCGTACAGGGTGGTCTTCATCTTCAGCGGTTAAAGGGCAGGTTTTGCCCACTTCTTCAGCTATTTTGGCTATTTTTTCCGGGTCTTCTTTATAGGATACCCCAAAGGGTATGTGGACTCTGCGCCAGTCATCACTATGGGTCCAGGTGTTGACCCTTTTGGAAATAAATTCTGAATTGGGCACAATAATTTCCTGTCCTTCATAGGTTCTAATTACAGTGGAGCGGATGTTTATCTTTTTAACTTCTCCTATGGTCTTATCTTCTAGTTCTACCAGGTCCCCAATTTTTATGGCACGCTCACCTAATAAAATTATGCCACTAATAAAATTATTGGCAATGGTTTGTAAGCCAAAACCTACACCAACACCCAAAGCTCCAATTAAAATGTTTAACTGGCTTATATCAATGCCAATGGTTGAAATGGTGCTCAAGATTAATAAAATCAGTAAAACATAATAGGTAAGAGTGGTTATGGAATTGGCCAGGGCAGGAGAAATTTTGGTATGACCTAAAAGCCAATTCAAAATTTTTTTTCTGCTAAAACGAATTAGCCAGAGCCCTAAGCCCAAAAGCAGAATGGCTTTTAAGAGGCTTAAGGTGGTAATTTCTCCATCTTTAAATTGGAGCAAAGGATAAGTTAGAAAGGCATTTATTTCTTGTAACATATTTTTAGGCTCTATTTTATTTTAGAGACCAGATAATTAGCTAATACTTTTTAGTTTGGCAATAACTTCTTCAATTATTTCTTTAGGCGTGGAAGCCCCTGCAGTAATGCCAATTTTTTTATACTTTTTTATTTCCTGTTCTAGAAGTTCCTCTTTGGTTTCAATGTGGATGTGAGAGGTCACCTGACTTACCAGCTTGGCCAATCTGCGGGTATTGCCACTCATTTTTCCACCTATCACAATCATTAATTCCACTTCTTTAGCGATTTTTAAGGCTTCTTGTTGCCTTTCTTCCGTGGCATTGCAGATGGTATTTAAGGTTTTAAACTGGATTTTTTTGTTTTTGAGATAGGACTGGATTTCCTCAAATTCATGCTGATCTTGAGTAGTCTGGGAGGCCAGCGTATAAGTGAGGCTGGTGTTTAGGGTTAAGCTTTTCAGTTCTTCTAGACTTTCAAAAAGCAAAACTTCATTTTGGGCATAGCTAATTAGTCCCTTTACTTCAGGGTGTTTTTTTTCTCCATACAAGAGCAGGGGGTTGGTCTGGGTGTTTTTGGCAATAAGGATTTGAGCCTTTTTGACCTTGGGGCAGGTAGCATCCACAATATTAATGTTTTTGTTTTTTAATTCTGCCTCTAAGTAGGCAGGTAAGCCATGTGCTCTAATGAGCACAGTATCTTCATCGGTTATCTCCTGGGGAGAAGAGATAATTTTTACTCCTTTTTGAGCATACTTATCCAGTACCTGAGGATTGTGGATAATGGGCCCTAAAGTAGCCAGCTTTTTACTTTGGGTTAGAGCCAGGTCCAGTTTTTTTAGGGCCAGATCTACTCCCAGACAAAAACCAGTTTTGGAGGCCAAAAGGATTTCTCTAGTCATGGTAGGCTCCTTGTTCTAGTAAAAAGCTATTTCTTCTATTTCTTCCCAGGAGGAAATTTGAGTTAATTTATGGCGAATTTTTTAGCTGCAGGCAGCTCTTTGACCATTTTGGGAAGGATGGTTCGCATTTTTAAAGCAGAAAGCCCGGGTTTAAGGGTTTGGTAATAGTGGACAAACTTTCTTAAAAGAAGGGCGATAATTTTGTTCTTTTCTCCAGGGGATTTTTTTTGTTTTAAGAGTTTAAATTCAGTAAAAATATAGGGATTACGCAGGGCTCCTCTGGCAAACATGATATTATCAATACCTGTTTCTTCCAGACAGCGCAGTCCATCTTGGGCTGTAAAGAGGTCCCCACTGCCAATTACTGTGAGTTCTGGAATAGTTTGTTTTAAAATTTTTAATTTTTGCCAGTCAGCCTGGCCGGAAAATTTTTGTCTGGCATAGCGGGGATGCAGGGTAAACCAGCCTATATTTAGTTTGGCTAAATCTTCAGCCAGCAAGAGATAGACATCTTGATTTAGCTCATAACCCAGACGGGTTTTTACGCCTAAGCGGGAAAAGGGGACTACTTCGCCCATGACTTTGACTAATTCTACAATTTGCTTGGGTTCTTTGAGTAAACTTGCACCTGCTCCGGTTTTAGTTACTTTTTTTACAGAGCAGCCACAATTTAAGTCAAAATAGGTAAAACCCATTTCTAGCAGTTTTTTAGTGGCCAGCAGTATGTTTTTGGGCTTTGCCCCAAAGATTTGTACAGCTAAAGGAGTGTCTTTTAGATTGGTTGCCAGGAGTTTATAGGTGCCAGGTGTATTATAAATAAGCCCGGTAGCACTGACCATTTCAGTAAAGGCAAAACTACACCCCATATCTCTACAAACCAGGCGAAAGGGCAGGTCAGAAAAGCCTGCCAGAGGTGCTAACCAGGGAGATTTAGTGGGCAGAGAGTCCTTCATGGGAAAATTAAATAATTTTTTCTATTCTTCCAGGTTTTAATTCTTTTAAAAGGATTTGGGGAGATAGGGATAGGATGACCAGGTCGATAAGTGTGCCTTCAGGATAAAAGGTAAATACCTTGGCTATTAACTTTAACCCTTCAACTTCCAGTAAGGCCTTTTCTTTAGTATAATATCTAATTATTCTTCCCTTTACTACCTCGCCTGGCTGGTGTTTTTCCTTAAACCTGGCCACTCTCTTCTTTTGCAGAGGCATATCCTTTTTCTCTTTATAGATAAGATAAAGATTGCGGCTGTAGATAATCACTCCTGTAGCCTGCCCCAGAATAAAGACCGGGTCTTTGCGGTAAAGAGAATAGGCCAGAAGCATAATGCCACCTATAAGGCTAAAATACCAGAAATAAACCGGGATAATACTTTTTTTAGCTCGCTCGCTGGCAATCCATTGAACTATAAAACGAGCAGAAAACATAGCCTGGGCTAAAAAACCAATAATTAACCAAATCTTTTCAGCCATTATTTTTTTATTTCCTTTATTTGAGGTAATACCCTTCTTTTACGCATCCAAAGAACTCCAAAACTGTCAAAAAGACCTACCCAGAGACGATTGTTAATAGTGTACTTGGTTTGTCCTTTGGTGCGAGGACGATGATTTACAGGTATTTCTACAATTTTTTCAAAACCTTGTAAGCGAATTAAAGTGGGGAGAAAACGGTGCATTCCCTTAAACAAAAAAATGTTCTGCACACATTCCTTGCGCATGGCCCTTAGGGAACACCCCACATCTCTAATTTTGTCTTTGGTAATGAAGTTGCGAAAGCCATTGGCTATTTTTGAGGCGATTTTTCGTAAAATACTATCCTGTCGTTTTGCTCTATAGCCATTTACCACATGGGCCTGGTGCTCTTCCAGAAAACTTACCAAACGAGGTATATCTTTGGGGTCATTTTGGCCATCTCCATCCAGAGTAACCAGAATTTGCCCCTGCGCTACCTTAAAACCAGTGTACATGGCTGCAGATTGGCCATAATTTTGGTCTAAATCCACAAACCAATGATTGGCCTTTTCCTGGGTAAGCTGGATTAACTTTTCCCTGCTTCTGTCTGTGGAGCCATCATTTATCCAGATGCACTCCCAGGGCTGACTAAAGTCTTTGAGGGCTGCATTTACTTCGTTGGCTAAAATAGGGATATTATCTTCTTCATCTTTGATGGGGATGATTATGCTTAAATAGACATTATTTTTGGTGTTCAAGGATTAATTCTACCTCCTCTTGAGTTAAACCAAAATTTTTGGCTAAACTTTCGATACTTTCACCAGCTTTATGGCCCATGATAATTACTTGCCTTAAGAAAAGAGGAGAATTGGTAAACTTTTCTGCCTGTAAAATCAACCTTCTTAATTCCTCGCTGCGGGCAGAGAGCTTTTCCTCTAACTTTAGTAATTCTTCCTGGCGTAAGGCAAAGCTTTCCACCAGTTCTTTTTCTAACTGGCTGCTAAAGGAGAGCTTTTGAATAAAATCTTCCTGTTTTTGCTGGAGTTCTTTGAGAAATTTTTCTGATTTTTTAAGGCGTAAAAAGAAAAATATGACCAGAATTAAAAGAATTACTTCCAGAAAGGAAAGTATAAGCAAGATAAATTCCCATTTGTTCATAAACTAGACCTGGAGATCTATGATCTGTCCTTTGTCTTTAAGTTCAGGCAGCTTGGATTTTTTTTCTTTCTGGGAAGAGGTAAAGTTGGGAGTATGGGCAGAGTCTTTTTCCTTGTCTGGAGATACCTTGCTTTGGGCCTTAGCCTTTTCAGTTTGAAAAATTTTATTTTTGGCTTCTTCTTGTTTTTGTACAACTACATCAGCCAGGATGTTTTGACTGCCCTGGGGCCCATTTTGAGCCTGATGTTGCAGGTGTTGTAAATGGGGAAGCTGAGAAAATAGAACAGGCAAATCAATAGGGGTAACCATCTTTAACTCACTATGTACTTTTCTATTAAAACCTTTTGGAGTTGTCCGTTGTTTAAATATTGATTAACTACATTTAAAATATCTTTTTTACTTTTTCCAGGTTTTTAGGATTCTGGAGAAAGCTAAGTTCTTTATTGTTTAAATAATAGTAAATAGCATCTCTCAGGATTATTTTTTTCCTTTTGGCTTCCCACACCAATCTGCCATCAGTGGAAGCAAAACTGAGTTTTATTTCCAGAAAATGAGGGTTCTTTTGGTTATCTGTCAGTTCTACAATAAAACCATCCAGTTCTACCAGTTGTTCTTCTGGTGGTGGCGGAGCTTTGGGCTTTGCTTCTTCTTTTTTTTTCTACTTTTTTAGGCGGAGGCGGGGGAGGTGTTGCTTTTTCTTTACTTAATAAGAAGTAACTTCCTCCTCCTATGCCTAAAATTAAAAGGATTCCTCCTATCAAAAACCATTTATTTTTCCAAAAAGGCTTTGCCTTTTCTTCTGCCTGCTCTACATCTTCAACTGGCTTATCTTCTTTTTCAGGTTTTTTTCCTCTGTTTTCTCCTCTTCTTTCTCTTCTTGTAAAAAAGGAGCGTCATCTAAATCTAACTCTACTTTCTCTCCTTGGGTTTCAGTACTACTGTCTATGTCTTCTAATTCATCTAGGTCCAGCTCTACTTTTTCTTCTGGCGAATCTTGTTTTTTTTCTAAGATTTCTTCATCTAAGTTATCAGGCATATTTATCTATTTTCAAAAATTTTATCTATTTTTTGTTGTAAGGTTTCAGCGGTAAAGGGTTTTACGATATAGTTGGAAACCTTGGCCTGAACTGCTTCAATAATATTTTCCTGCTGAGCTTCTGCTGTGACCATTAAAAAGGGAAGATCAGCAAATTCTTCACTGGCGCGTACCTTTCTTAAAAGCTCAATTCCAGTCATTTTAGGCATATTCCAGTCACTAATAACAAAATCAATTTTGTCTTTATTAAGGATATCCCAGGCAGTAGTGCCGTCATCTGCCTCTACTATATTGTTGAAGCCCAGTTGTCGAAGAATGTTTTTTATGATTCTGCGCATGGTAGAAAAGTCATCTACGATTAAAATCCGCATATTTTTGTTAACAGCCATGTTTTCCTCCTCAAGGTTGTTCAAATCGTTCTTTAAATTTTTTCTTTAGCTTTTGTAAAGCCTGAGCGTGCAATTGGGAAACTCTTCCTTCTGTGATTTCTAAAATATTGGCAACTTCTTTCATAGTCAACTCTTCTACATAGTAGAGGGAAAGGACCAGTTGCTCTTTTTTAGTCAATTCTTTGATGAGTTTGGCAATTTTGTCAACCAGGTCCTGGTTAATGACTTTTTCTTGAGGTTGATAGGTAAGTTCCTCTGGGGTGCTTAAGTTTTGCTGAATAGCATCTAAGCTAATTAAAATCTGATTTTGCAAGGCTACAAGCAGTTGTTCTATTTCATCTGGTTTAAAGCCTGTTTCTTCTTCTATTTTTTTTCTGGCTTCCTCTGAATTTAGATTGAGATTGTTTTGATTTTGTAGAATATGTTCTATTTTTTTTATTTTAGAGCGCATATTGCGGGAAAGCCAGTCCATTTTCCTTAACTCATCTAGCATAGCTCCTCGAATACGGTTTTCTGCATAAGTCTCAAAAAGAATTTCTTGATGAGGGTCAAAATTTTTTAAGGCCTCTAATAAACCTAGAGTACCAGCACTGATCAATTCTTCTAATTCCACATGATGGGGAAGTTTGCTCTTAAGACGCAGGGCTATTATTTTTACTTTTGGAGCATATTTTTTGACTAAAGATTCTTGCTCTCTTAAAGAGAGTTGAGAAAACTTTCGTGGAGCTACACTGGTTTGCCAGGGATTAGCCTTCCTGAAAGAGGAGTTTTTTCCAGAAGAATTTAATGTTTCCATCAATTACTCTTTTTTTAGGCCAATTGTAGATAGCAGTAGCTATGTTTTTTAACTGCCGACTGCTATTTAAGGTTTTATTTAAATAAAAAGGCTCCTGATTTTGTACATGTTTTTTTATCTTTGCTTCCAAAGGAATTATGCCCAAAAGATTTAGAGAAATACTTCCTAAGAATTTTTCGCAGGCCAGGTATAATTTTTTAAAGGCTTCTTTACCATCTTTTTCACTTTTGGCCATATTTACAATTACTTCAAAGCTATTTACCTGGTGATGATTTTTTAGCACCTTAATTAAGGCATAGGCATCAGTTAAAGAAGTGGGTTCTGGAGTTAAAATAATGATTCTTTTTTCAACTGCCAGGTTAAAATAAATAACATGGTCGTGAAGTCCTGCTCCAGTGTCCACAATAAGATAGTCCACTTTTTTTTCTAAAGGGTCAAAGGCTTCTAAAAGTTCTAGTTTTTGTCCCTGGCTTAGTTTGGTGATTTCTGGTACCCCTGAGGCTGCAGGCAGAATGGAAAAGCCAAACTCTGTGGGATAAATTATTTCTTCTATTTCTTTTTCTCCACTTAAAAGATGGGCCAGGTTAAAGGGAGGATTTAGTCCCAAAAGCACATCTACGTTGCCTAAGCCCAGGTCTCCATCCAGGAGAAGCACTCTTTGGTTTAGTTCAGCCAGAGCACAGGCCAGATTTACAGAAATGTTGGTCTTGCCTACTCCACCTTTACCTGAAGTAACAGATATGACTAAAGGAGAAAAACTCATTTTTTACCTTCCTTAAAATTCCCTTTTGAATAAGTAGCGTAAAATTTTCCCTGCATCTGCTTTAAAAAAACTGTTTTTTAGATGAGCCCCATAACTGACCAGAGAGATGGGAATGGGGTAGTCAAAGCTAAAATTTAACATGCTACCCAAGTTACAGGCTTCATCTACTCTTGTCCAGATAATACTGGAGATATGCTTACTGCCTACTTGATTCAAAAAAGAGCGTAGATAATTTTCCTGATAGACAGGGCTTAACACCAGATGTAAGTGGGCTAAAGTTTTTATTTTTTCAAAAAAATTCTTTAAGTCAAGAGAGTTATGGGGTAAGTCTAAAAAGATAAAATCATAGGACTCGTGTTTAGAAGAAGGCAGTTCTTCTAAACTACAGGGTTGAAAATCCAGGTCAATTAACTGGGCGTAGTGTTCTAAAAGTAGTTTTCCTTCCAGAGAGCTGTTAGGTGGATAGGCAAGGAGTATTTTTTTATTTTTTCTTTTTAAAGCCAGCACGCTTTTAAGTAAAGAAGAGGTTTGGCCACTGCCTGGGGGGCCTAAAAAGAGATGATATTTTTTATCCAGAAAGTGTTCTGGCCAGGGTTTTACCTTTAAGTGGTTTTTTAAGAGAGTTAAAAGAGAATGTCCCTGGTTCAGTTGCAGGCTTAATTGGAGAAGAATGTTTTTTTTCACGCCTTGTTTTTCTAAGTAGTTTAAGGCTTGTAGATACTTGGAGGGAACTTTTAACTGTTCTTCTGGTTTTAAGACCGTAAGTAAGGAGTCCCTGAAGCTTTCCCACTCTGAGTAAAATTGTTGAAGCAGGTCTAAGTCAGGAGTTTTACTGGCTGTCCTGGCTGCAGGAGTCTCTAGGGCAGCCACCACTTCATAACGAGAGGAGCCATTTTGTCCAATACATTCACTACTTAAAATAACTGCTTCCGGCCCCATTTCTTTTTTGATTTGGGCCATAATTTGGGAAAGATTTTTGCCTTGAAAGGTTTTAACTTGCATGGTCCAATCTCACTTGAGCTATGGTTTCCAGTTGAATTTCTGGTGGAATTTCTGCCTGGGAAATTACCGGCAAGTTGGGAATAAAACGCACACAAATTTGTGCTAGATGAGGTCTTAGAGGAGGAGAGACCAAAAGCACTGGTTGACCATCTTTAACTATGACCTTTTCCAGGGTCTTGATCATCTTTTGAATAATTTGATGAGCCAGGTGGGGGTCCATGGTTAAAAAGGCCCCAGTATCGGTTTGTTTGATATTTTCTTGAAACAGGGATTCTATTTCCTGATCCAGAAGGATAATGGGTAGAGTATTGTCTTTGGCCAAGTAGGGGCTGACAATGTTTCTGGCCATATGTTGGCGCACATATTCTGTGAGCTGAACCGGGTCTTTGGTTTGTTGACCATAGTCAGCCAGGGTTTCCACTATGGTCAGCATGTCTCTTATGGAAACGCCTTCTTTGACCAGGTTTTGCAGGACTTTTTGCACCACACCCAGGGACAGGATATTGGGTATCAAATCTTCCACAGCTTTGGGAGCCCGTTGAGCCAGGGTATCCAGAAGGTTTTGTACTTCTTGGCGTCCCAGGAACTCATGTAAATGTCTCTTAAAAAGTTGAGTTAGATGAGTGGTTATAACTGTAGCAGGGTCAACTACAGTATAGCCAGCCAAGAGTGCTTCTTCTTTTCTGTTTTTGGGTATCCATAGGGCTGGCATTTTAAAGGCTGGCTCCACTGTTTCTATGCCTTTAATGCGGTGTTTTATATCTCCAGGGTCAATGGCCAGGTAGTGGTCAATTAAGATTTCTCCTCGCCCAATTTCATTGCCTTTTAAGAGCACTCTATATTCACCTGGCTTTAACTCTAAATTGTCTTTTAGATGCATGGAAGGAATAACCACTCCCATATCCAGAGCAAATTGACGCCTTAAGGCCCTGATGCGGGTAAGTAAGTTCCCGTTTTGCTCTTCATCTACCAGAGGAATGAGTCCATATCCTACCTCTAAAGCCAAGGTATCCAGAGGTAAAAGAGCAGATACCTCTTCTGGAGTGTCCAGAGAGGTTGCCTGGCTTTTACTTTTCTTTTTACCTTGACTTTCTAAAAGGGACTTTTGCTTATTGGCTATGGTAGAAAGCATAAACAAAACAGAAGCTAAAAGGAGAAAAGCAAAAGTGGGCATGCCTGGAACTAAACCAAAGAGAAGCAAGATGCCACTGACCAGCTTTAAGGCCCTGGGATGCATGGTGAGCTGGCCTAAGAATTCTTCACCTAACTGGGCTTCAGCTGCTGCTCTACTGACAATAATACCTGCAGAAGTGGAGATAATAAGAGAAGGAATCGTGGAGACTAACCCATCTCCAATGGTTAAAAGGGTATAGGTTTGGGCAGCTTCCATCCAGTTCATTCCCTTTTGCAGAACTCCAATAAAAAACCACCTATGATGTTGATAAGGGTAATGAGCATGCCTGCTTTTACATCTCCAGAGACAAACTTGCCTGCACCATCCATGGCACCGTAAAAGTCAGCCTCTCTCCGAATGGCTTCCCTTTGTTGTCTGGCTTCTTCTTCGTCAATAATGCCTGCATTTAAGTCAGCTTCAATGGCCATTTGTTTACCAGGCATGGCATCTAAGGTGAATCTGGCAGCAACCTCGGCAATACGGGTTGTACCTGTGGTAATAACCATTTTATTTAAGGCAAAGAGAATGAGAAAAATAACTATACCAATAACGTAATTTCCACCTACTACAAAGTTGCCAAAGGTCTGGATGACTTTACCTGCAGCCATAGTTCCCTGGTCGCCATTAAGTAAAATTAGTCTGGTAGAAGCAACATTTAAGGCCAGTCGCATGAGGGTGGTTACTAAAAGTAGAGAAGGGAAAATGGAAAATTCCAGAGGAGTTTTCATAAACATGGTGGTAACTAACACCACCAGGCAAAGGAGATATTAAAGGCCAGCATTACATCTAAAAAATAGTGGGCAGGGGAATAAGCATGACAAAGAGAATTACTACTACTCCAGCAGCTAGTAAGAAATCTCCTTGTCTGGAAAAGCGAGAATAGTCTATGTTGAGGGTAGGTGTTTTATTGCCATTTTTTTGACTTAAGGTTTTATTTCCTTTTGCGATATTTATAGAGCTGGGCCAAGACAGCTGCTACAGCCCGGTATAGTTCTTCTGGAATTGTCTCTCCAATCTCTACACTTTTATACAAAGCCCATGCCAAAGGCTTATTCTCTTTGATGGGCACATTATGTTTACGGGCCACTTCCTTGATTTTTTCTGCCATCTTGTTTGCTCCTTTGGCCAGGACAATGGGAGCAGGAGCTTTAAGAGGATTGTAGGCCAAAGCCACAGCAATATGGGTGGGGTTGGTAATAACCACGTCTGCATTGGGTACTTCCTGCAGCATGCGCTGTTGCATGACCTTAAGCATTTTTCGTTTTTGTTTGCTTTTTATCTGCGGGTCACCCTCAGCCTGTTTGCGTTCATCTTTTACTTCTTCTTTGGTCATTTTTAGATTTTCCTCATAATCCCAGCGGGTGTAAATGAGGTCAGCCACTCCAATAAGGAGCATGGGGACCAGGGCATACCCAGTGACCTTAAAGCCTGTGTTTAAAATATAAGCAGCAATATCAGATACTGAAGCGTAAAAAAGAGGCAAAATATTTTCTGTTAATTCGCTTTTTAAAACCAGATAGGGAGCAAGACCTACAAAAAAGGCCTGTAAAACACTTTTAGTTAAATTGATTAAGGTTTGGATGTTGACAAAAATTTTCTTTAATCCTTGAATAATATTAAAGTTTTTAAATTTAGGAGTAAGGGGCTTGGTGGTCCAGAGTGGACCCACCTGGGCTCTGGTTACAAGTAAAGAAATGAGAAAAACAAAAAACATTATGGGTAAGACCATAAGGCCAATTTGTTTGGAGGAATATAGGAAGATGTGATATACATTTTCCCTGGTTAATTCTAAAGAAAAACTTTGTCTTAGAAAATAAAGGTAGGTTTCTCGTATATTCTTATCTAAAAATCCAATTAAAAATCTTAAGATGAGCACCCCAGCCAAAATGGACACAGCTTTACCCAATTCTGTACTGCGCGGGACATTACCTTCATCTCTAGCTTTTTTTCTGCGTTTCGGGGTTGCTTTTTCCGTACGAGAAGGATCTTTTTGAGGCATTTTAGATTCCCTTTAGAATGTATAAAAAATACTTACCTAAATCACTTAAAAATCCCTGCATGTAGAGAACCATAAATTCAAAGATAAAAGCTAAAAAGATAAAGCCAACAGCGATTTTCAAGGGAAAGCCTACAAAAAGCACGTTCATTTGAGGAGCTGCTCTGGAAATAAGGGCCAGGGCCAGATCTACCAGAAAAAGGGCAGCCATTACCGGTGCAGCAATCTTGATGGCAAGGACAAAAATTTGACTGGAAAAGATGAGAATGTTGTCTACTAACTCAGGCGCTAAAAAAATACTTCCAGGAGGAACCAGTTTGAAACTGTCAGCAAGCCCTTTAAGTAACATAAGATGTCCATTTAAACTTAAAAAGGTGAGGATAGAAACCATATAGAGGAAATGGGCAGTTACAGCTTCAGATACGCCAGTAACTGGATCCACCACATTGATCATGGCAAAACCCATTTGAAAGCCAATAAGTTGTCCTCCTGTTTGAATGGCAGCAAATAGGAAACGCACAGCCAGCCCCAGGGTGAGTCCTAAAATGCTCTCACCTAATAAAATTAGAAAAATATCAAAGGGATGTGCAGGAAAGTAAGTGCCTGGGAATTTAAGGTAGGGCCAGAGGAAAAAACTTAAGATAAGGGCAATTAAGGCTTTGACCCTAGCGGGAATGGTCCCTGCACCAAAAAAGGGTAGAAAAAAGATGATAATACTTACCCTAAAAAGGTAAGTAAGAAACTGAAAAAAATTTGAGAATTAAAGTTGAAAAGGTCCACATTTAGGAATTAGCAAAATGTGGACCAGTGGTTTTAATTTAAAATATAACGCAAGGGATTTACAGGTACTCCGTTTAGGCGTACTTCGTAGTGAAGATGAGGACCAGTGGAACGGCCAGTATTACCCATATAGGCTATAATCTCTCCTCGTTTAACCTTTTCTCCATTTTTTATAACTATCTTTAATAAGTGGGCATAACGGGTGGTGATGCCATTGCCGTGATCCAGTACTAAGGACAATCCATAGGCACCATTTTTACCTGTAAAAATGGCTACACCTTCAGCAGGAGCAATAATCGGCGTACCTTCTGGTCCAGATATATCTAAACCTTTGTGGAACTCTCTTTGCCCGGTAAAAGGAGAAATACGATAGCCAAATTCTGAAGAAATCCAGCCCTGAGTGGGCCAGATAGAAGGAGTGCTGGCCAAAATTTGTTGTTTATCCTGCACCAATTCTAAAAGTTCTTTTTGCCGAATGCTTTCCAGTTTGCTTTGAGTGGATAGTTGCTCCAAGAAGTTGTGCATTTTACGAGCCAGGGCTTCCTGTCTATAGGCAGGTATATGGTCAAAGGTAAAAGAACTTTCTGGAGTTCCTCCTATGGCTTGCATCATGTTGCCGTCATTTCCACATTCATCATTACTCTTAGTTTCTATCCAGTTCGCTCATGCGAATTTACATCTGCTTCTAATTTTTTATTTTTTGAGCCAGATTAAGCAACTGGACATTTTGTTTTTCCAGTTTGGCCACTGTTTGAGCATAGCGTTTTTGGAGGTAAAAGTAATTAAGGGAGCGATAGGCAAAATAGACATTAAGGCTTAGGGCAGCAATAATAAGAAAACTTAAAAAGAAAGCACTTCTTTTACTTATGCAGATTTTTTTACTTAAACCTTGAGAGCTTTTAAAAATTAGAATTTCATATTTGGATTTAAACATGGCTTTGACCTTATTTTTTAGTTTATAGACAAGTAGTTATTAAAAGTCAACTTGCCACCGCCTTATACCCTGGACAATATTTTTGTAAAGTCTAGAATTAGGGGCAATTTGGGCGATTAAATCCTGGTAATAAGTCCGTTTGGTGTTGTTGGCTGAAGGACAGTCATTTTTCCATACAGGAAGAGACCAGCGTTTAGCTGCTTCAACAATGGTTTTTTTGTCCACAGCTAAAAGGGGTCTTATAACTATTAACTTTCCCTGAAAAAAGGGTTCTTTGGGAGAAAGTCCATCTACTCTTCCATTTTGAATCAGGTTCATGAAAAAATTGGTGGTTAAGTCATCCAGAGTATGTCCAAAGGCCAGATGAGTAAGATTATATTGAGCACAGAGCTCAAATAAACGCTTTCTTCTCTGCCAGGCACACAAAAAACAGGGGGATTTTTTTTGGTTTTTATCTGAATGAGCTTGCAGGCCAAAGTCTCCTATTTCTACATGGGCAGGGACTGGATTGGTTTTTAACCACTGTAAAAGGGGCTCGTGGCTCCTGGAATTAAAGCCAGGGTTTAAATGTAAAATCATCAGGTCAAAGGAAAAGGGAACGATTTTTTGGCGCAAGATAAGGGTTTGAACCAGGGTCCAGGAATCTACACCACCAGACAGGGCTATACCTATTTTGGCCCCGGGAAAAAGCATTTTCTGGCTTTGCATAAGCTTTCCACACAGTCCCAGGACCCTTTTTTGGGAATAGTGAAGTTTGCGTAATCGGCTCATAGTACTTACTTAAAAGGTTACAACTAAAAAAGAGTTATCTATCCGTCAAGTAATCTTCTTGACAAGTAAGAATCTGAATTTATAGTTGTTTTTTAATCATATTTATTTTCAGTTCCTCTTAACCCCAATTCCAACTTTCCAAGGAGCAGATGCATGCTGGAAGTGAGAAATGTCAATCTTTTCTACAACAAATACCAGGTCCTTTTTGATTTAAATTTTAAACTGGAACAGGGAGAAATTTTGGGATTTTTAGGCCCTAATGGAGCTGGTAAATCCAGCACCATGCGGATTTTAACAGGTTATCTAACTCCCTCTTCAGGAAGTGTACGTTTTCTGGGCAAAGAAGTAAGTAAGTCTCCCCTTTTTTTACGGGAAAACCTGGGTTATCTGCCAGAGACCAATCCTCTTTATCTGGAGCTACGCGTTAGAGAGTACTTGAAATGGGTAGCAGAGCTAAAACAGGCGGCTGAGCCTCAAAAAGAAGTGGATAGGGTTATGGAACGCTGTGGCTTAAAAGAGGTGGAGAAAAAACTTATTCGTCACTTGAGTAAAGGCTATCGCCAGCGAGTAGGATTGGCCCAGGCTTTAATAGGAAATCCCAAGTTGATTATCCTGGATGAACCTACAGTAGGTTTAGACCCTACCCAGGTAAGAGAAATTAGAGAGTTGATTCGAGAACTGGGAAAAGAAAAGACCATTTTATTAAGTACGCATATTTTGTCTGAAGTAGAACTTATTTGCAAACGGGTCATTATCATTAACCAGGGAAGGATTTTAACTGAAGCTAGCTTAGAAGACCTGATTAAAGAAGGTACAGAAAGGTACTTTTTAAGTCTGGAGAGTTCTTCTTATAAAAGTGAACTAAGGGCAGATTTAGAAAAGGTCGTAAGAATAACTGCAGAAGATAGAACAGAAAAGGAAGTTCATTTGGAGTTTAAGGCCCAAAATAAAGAAGATATAAGGTTTGTAGTGGCTGACTTGGTGGCCAGTTATGGAGGTAAGGTCTTAGAATTTAGGCCCAAACGTTCCAGCTTGGAAGAAATATTTGTTAATCTTGTTTATAAGGGAGAGCAGAAATGAGAGCACTAACTTTGGCGAAAAAGGATTTAATTATTTTGTTTCGTTCTCCACTGGCTTATATTATTTTAAGTTCTTTTCTTTTTTTAAGTGGCTATTTTTTTGTTAGTTTGGTCAGTCAGTACCAGCTTTTTAGTTTACAGGCTATGCAACTTTCAGGCATAGAAAATTTTACTCCCCAGGAATGGATTATTCGTCCTTATCTCCAAAACTCAGGCATTATTTTACTTTTCTTTATTCCTTTAATTACCATGCGTTCTTTTAGTGAAGAGAAAAAGTTAGGTACATTTGAGTTGCTTTTAAGTTATCCAGTAAAGGAATGGGAAGTGGTTGTGGCCAAGTTCTTTAGTGTGGCAGTGTTTTTATTGCTGGCCCTAGTTTTAAGTGCTTGTGGACCTTTGTTGTTATTTATTTATTCTGAGCCAGAGGTTTTAAGTACTTTGAGTGGTTATTTGGGCTTGTTTTTACTTAGTTGTAGCTTTGTAGCTTTGGGCTTATTTTTATCTTCTTTAACTGAGAATCAAATCGTGGCTGCATCCTTGAGTTTTGGAGCTTTACTTATTTTATGGCTTTTGGCTGGATTAAGGATGTATTGCCTAAAACCTATCAAAGCTGGATAGAAGGCCTTTCTTTGCTTTCCCATTTTGAGTCCTTTGCCAAAGGAGTTCTTACTGGAGTGGATTTGATTTACTTTTTTTCTTTTATTGTGGCCTTTCTGGGATTAACTTTTCTAAGCATAGAAAACCAGAGGTGGAGAGCTTAAGATGAAGATGAAAAATAAAGGTCAATTACTATTAACTGTTTTGCTTGGACTTTTTATATTGGTAGGTATCAATGTTTTAGTAAAAAAAATAGATTGGCAAATGGATTTAACCAAAAATAAACGCTATTCCTTAAGTAAGTCCAGTCAAGATTTGCTAAAAAGTATAAAAGAAAAGGTGGATGTACTTTGTTTTTATCGACCAGGAGAGAGAGGTAAAAAACAACTAGAAGATCTTTTGCGTTTATATGCTAAAGAAAATAAACTTTTTAATTATGAATTTATAGACCCGGATAGAGCACCTGGACTGGCCAAAGAATATGAAATACATCAATCTGGAGAGGTAATTGTAAAGTTTAAAAATAAAAAGGAGAAGTTATTTTTACCCGATGAAGAAAAGCTAAGCAATGCTTTAATGCGATTAAGTAGTGAAGAAAAGGGTAAGATATATATAGTAAGTGGACATGGAGAAGCCAGCTTGTTTGCTGGAGGTGATAGAAGTTTAAGCAAGCTTAAAAAGATTTTAAATGAGCAGGGACTTAAGGTAGAGGAAATCAGTTTGGTAAAGGCTGGTAAGGTTCCGGAAGATGCCTTAATTTTGCTTATTGTAGGAGCAAAAAAGGATTTTCTGGAATCAGAGCTTTCCATACTTAAGGAGTATCTTGAACAGGGTGGTAGACTGCTGGTAGCTCTTATGGCTGAAGAAAAAAACAATCTCTGGGGTTGGCTGGAAAGTGAGCTGGGAGTACAACTTAAACAGGGATTTGTTTTGGACCCGGTAGGTAAGCTGGTTTTAGGAAGTTTTATGGCTGCAGTGGGGCAGGATTATCCCTATCATCCATTACTGAGGATTTTAATTTTATGACTGTATTTCCCACTGCTTTGGCTTTGGAAATAAAGGCAGGCAAGGGCAAGGCCTCTCCTTTGATTAAAAGCAGTGAAGGCGCCTGGCTGGAAACAGATTTAAAGCGCCTTAAAAAAGGTGAAGCCCAGTTTGATGAGGGTCAGGATGTACGAGGTCCTTTAAACCTGGCAGTGTGGGTTGAGGAAAAGGATAAAAAGGATAGAAAAAAAGAAACTCGCATCCTTGTTTTTGGAGATGATGATTGGCTTACTGATAAATATGTGGAGTTGGGAGGAAATAAAGAACTTTTAAGCAAAGGGTTAAGCTGGTTACGTTCCAGAGAAAAGCTCCTTTCTTTGTCTAAGCCTAAGGTAGCCAATTCCTTTTTGTTTTTAAGTCAGGGGGAAAAGTTAACTATTACTGTGGTGCCCTTGCTGGTTTTACCCCTATTATGTTTGCTTTTGGCGGGATTGGTTGCTCTAAGAAGACGCTCTTAGGGAGGAGTTATGAAACGCATCTTGTGGTTATCAGGCATAGCTCTTGGCTTGTGGTTGGGGATTTACTTGTGGCCTCACGTAGATAGCTCTAAAGAAGAACAGATTCAGTGGCCTAATCTGGTTTCTTTAAATATTAACCGTATTATCTTTAAAGATTTTCTTTACTTAATCAGACTGGAAAGTGGAAAGTTAGGGTAAAAGAGCAGGATTTTCCAGCCAATAAAGAGGAAGTAGAGAGTTTACTTAGATTTATTAGCCAAAATAAACCCAAGCGGGTTCTGGATAAAATAAATAGCGATAAATGGTCTCAATTTGGCTTAAACAAGGACAATAGTTTGGTAATTGAAGCTGAAGAAAAACAAATTCAACTTATCCTGGGAGGAGAAAATCCCAGCCAGGATGGAGTCTATGCCCTGAGTAATATTTTGCCCAATACCTTGCTTCTTTTGCCCTTTGATTATGAGCAAGAATTGAAAAAGAACCCTAAGGATTTTTATCAGTTAGCTGTTTTTCCCTTTACTGATGAAGACCTAAAAAAAGTTCAAATAGAAAAAAAAGGTCAGCCCTATCTGGTTTTGAAAAAAGGAGAGAAGGAAGATTTTCAATTTCTTTACCCTGAAGAGTATAAAAAAGAAAAGGTTAATTCCTCTGAAGCCACTAGTTTATTCTTTAATTTAGCTACCCTAAAAGCCCAGGACTTACTTTATGTGGACCCAAAAAAATTGAGCCCACCTCTTTATACCTATACCCTGGAATTAAAAAATTTAACTTCTTTTTCTTTGCAAATCTATTCCTATGAGGATTCTAACTATCTATTAAAATTAGATAAAAATCCCTGGTATTATTTACTTGACCAGGCAGGCTTAAATGGGATAAATAAAAAACCTTTTTTGTTGAAGGATAGGCACTTTTTGAATTTTGCGCAGGAAGATGTGAAGAGAATAGAGCTTGCTTCTCCAGAAAAAAGTTTGGATATTGTTTACAAGGACAGGGAAAAGGTGTGGAAGGTGGTTGGTTCTGGAGAAGAATTTAGTGGAGCCAGTCTTTATCTTTGGGAACTGCAGGATTTAGAATATTTAGACATTATTAGTAAACTTCCATCTGATTTATCTGTTGTCTTAAGTCTTACCCTTAAAAATAAGATGAACAAAGACTTAGTAGATGTAGAATTTTTTTCCACCAAAGATGAAGATAAGTTTTGGGTAAAAATTGCTGAAGATAGATATTATTTGGTGCAGACCGATTTGGTGAAAAATTTAACTTCTAAATTAAAAGAAAATTAACAGGGAGAGGTTTTAAATGGCTAGAATTACTGTAGATGATTGTTTAAAAAAGGTGAATAATCGTTTTTTGCTTATTCATATGGCTATCAAGAGAATAAAGCAATATAAAGAAGGTTATAAGCCTCTGGTAGAAAGTAAGAATAAAGAAGTGGTTACAGCGTTGAGAGAGATTGCTGCTGGAAAGGTTTTGGTTGCTGAAGAAGGAAATCAGGATAACTAGTTTTGGCTATGAGTAAAAGAGATTATTACGAAATTTTGGGTGTATCCAGAGATGCTACAGAGGAAGAAATAAAACGAGCCTATCGCAAACTTGCTTTTAAATATCATCCAGATCGCAACCCTGACGACCCTGAAGCTGAAGCCAAGTTTAAGGAAGCTGCTGAAGCCTATGAGGTTTTGCGAGACCCTCAAAAGAGAGCCCAGTATGACCGCTTTGGGCATGCTGGAGTAAACGGCTCTGGTTTTGAGGGGTTTAGCAGTGCAGAGGATATTTTTAGCACCTTTAGTGATATTTTTGCTGAGTTTTTTGGATTTGGCGGTGGAAGCGCTTCTCGGGCAAGGCCTGGGGCTGATTTGCGTTATAATTTAAAGATTTCTTTTCGAGAAGCAGCCAAGGGTACAGAAGTAGAAATCAAAATTCCCAAACGGGATAGGTGTGATAGATGTTCTGGCAGTGGAGCAGAGCCTGGTTCTTCTGTGGAGACCTGTAGACAGTGTGGAGGTAGAGGACAGGTTTATCGTTCCCAGGGTTTTTTTAGGGTATCCATGCCCTGCCCCATGTGTAATGGTCGAGGAGAGGTTATTGCTAATCCCTGTAAGCGTTGCAAAGGCCAGGGAGTTGTGCATGTAAATAAAAAGATTCAGGTGCGCGTGCCTGCAGGTGTGGATAATGGGACCAGACTTAGGATTAGGGGAGAAGGCGAACCTGGAGAATTTGGAGGCCCTCCAGGAGACCTTTATGTGGTAATTTATGTGGAAGAGGACGAAGTTTTTAGAAGGCAGGGACAGGACTTAATTATTCAGCAGGAAATCAGTTTTGTGCAAGCTGCGTTGGGTTGTAAAATAGAAGTCCCAACTTTAGATGACCCCATAGAGTTGCAAATTCCCAAGGGAACCCAGTCTGGTAAGGTGCTGAAGATAAGAGGAATGGGCTTGCCCGCCTTAAACAGTGCCTATCGAGGTGACTTGTTGGTAGAAGTCATTGTAAAAACGCCAACTGATTTAACCAAGAGACAGGTAGAGTTGTTAAAAGAATTTGAGGCCATAGAAAAAGAAAAAAAGAAAAGTAGAGTAAAAAATATTTTTCGCAAGGTCATGGGTGAATAAAATGGGCTTTTCCCATCTAGATGAGCAAGGTCAGATAAAGATGGTCAATGTGGGAGAAAAACAGGACTCCAGAAGAATAGCCATTGCCGAAGGTTTTATACGCTTAAATGCTAAGACCTTAAGGCTGTTAAAAGAAAAGGCCCTGCCCAAGGGGGATGTGCTTACTACCGCCAAGATAGCTGGGATTATGGCTGCCAAGAAAACAGCAGAGCTTATTCCCCTTTGTCATCCTTTAAAGCTTACTTTTGTGGATGTGAGTTTTGAAGTACTCGAAGAAGAGCAAAGAATTAGGATAGAAAGTAAAGTGGAAACAACAGATAAGACTGGAGTAGAAATGGAAGCCTTGGTTGCTGTCAATGTAGCCATGCTTACTATTTACGATATGTGTAAGGCTGTGCAAAAGGATATTATTTTAGAAAAGAGCAGGCTCTTATACAAAGAGGGGGGGAAGAGCGGTATTTTTAAAGCAGATTAATTTTTACTTTTAATCCTGCCATACTTCTTCTTCCAGTTCAGCGCTCCATTTAAAGTTTTTTAGATCAAACCAGGTTCCACCTAAGTATTTATCTCCTAACCAGGCCACACTTTGAAACTTGTTTTTGCGCATTTTTTCTAGAGTTTCTTTAAGTTCTTGTTTTAAATCTTCTTTAATGATGATTTCTTTGCTGATTACCTCTGCCTCGCATTGGGTCATGACTTCTAAAATTATTTTCTTATTCTCTTTACCAGACAAGTCTTACTTTTACTCCTTGATTATGCATATATTTTTTAATCTCTGGGATAGACCATTCTCCATAGTGAATAATAGAAGCAATGAGAGCTGCAGAAGCTTTTCCTTTACTTACTGCCTCTACCATGTGCTCAGGATGACCTGCCCCTCCAGAGGCTATGACTGGGATACGGACATTTTCAGCAATGAGCCTGGTTAAGGTCAGTTCATATCCTTCTTTGGTACCGTCAGCATCAATGGAATTAAGGCAGATTTCACCTGCTCCCAGTTTTTCCACTTCCTGGGCCCACCAGAGGGCATCAATCCCCATGGGCTTTCTGCCGCCGTGTATGACCACCTCATACCCTGAAGGTATTTGCGAAGATACAGGGACCTTTAAAACATCCATGCCTACCACTATACACTGCGAGCCAAAGGCTTCAGCACCTTCACTAATGAGGGAAGGATTTTTCACTGCTGCAGAGTTAATGGAAATTTTTTCTGCTCCTGCCAGAAGAACTGCTCGCATATCTTCTATAGAGGAGATTCCCCCTCCTACCGAAAAGGGGATAAAAATTTGAGCAGCTACCTTTTCCACCACCTTGAGCATGATGGACCTGCTTCATGGGAGGCAGTTATATCGTAAAAAACTATTTCATCTGCTCCTTGTTCATAATAGATTTTGGCAGTTTCTACAGGGTCGCCAATGTCCACATTGTCTTTAAACTTTATTCCCTTGGTGAGTTTTCCATCTCTCACATCCAGACAGGGGATTATTCTTTTACTAAGCATAATTATTTTGACCTCACATAATTGTAGAAGTTCTTTAAGAGGGTTAAGCCAGGTCTTCCGCTTTTTTCTGGATGGAACTGCACTGCCCAGAGGCTTTCTCTTCCCAAAACAGAGCAAAATTCCAGACCATAAAAGGAAGTACCTAGAATAAACTCTTTTTCTGGAGCGGGATAATAGGAATGGACAAAATAGAATTCAGCTTCTGGCTTAATACCTTCAAAAAGCAGACAATCTTTTTTTAAGGTAACCTGATTCCAACCCATATGGGGAATGTTGATGGGAGAGCCATCTTCTTCAGTTAAATCTTCCTGAAAGCGTAAGCACTTTCCTGGAATAAGGCCCAGGGTATGGGTCTTATTTTCTTCACTAAAATCTAAAATAATCTGACAGCCCAGACAGATACCCAGAAGAGGGATATCTTTAGCCACTGCTTCTTTTAGTACTTTGTCCAAGTGAGTCTTCTGTAAATGTTGCATGGCAGAGCCTGCTGCTCCTACGCCTGGAAAAATAATTCCCCTGCTTTGCAAAATATCTTGAGCAGAAGCAGTTATTTTATTGGGAATTTCTAGATAATCCAGGGCCCTTTTGACACTAGTTAAATTACCTGCTTTGTAATCAATAATAGCTAACATCTTTTTTCCTTTAGTAAGTTAAAAATAATTGGTATTATCTGCGTAATCTAAAGAAATTTTTAAAAAGGTTTTTTCCAGGGAATAAAAGGCATCCACCAATACAGGGTCAAAATGCATGCCTTTTTGGGAGAGGATGTAACGTACACATTTTTCATGCTCTAAAGCTTCTTTATAGCACTTTTTACTCCGCATAGCATCGTAGACATCTACTATAGCCATAATTCTGGCACTTAAGGGAATATTTTCTCCCTTTAAGCCCTTGGGATAACCTGTACCATCAAAGCGTTCATGGTGATATAAAATTATTTCCATGGCCAGAGTTAAAAATTGGGAGTTGGGAAACTTACTCTTGGCTCTATTGATAATCTTAGCCCCATAAAGGCAGTGTTCTTTAATCAAATCAAATTCCTGAATAGAGAGCTTACCTCGTTTAAATAAAATATTTTCTGGCACAGCTACTTTACCAATATCATGAATAACTGAAGCTTTTATCAGGTTTTCCAGGTATCTATTAGTAATAATTTTCTTATAAGGAGAATGTTTTTTTAAGTATAAAGCCAGATTATAAACATAGAGTTTGGTCCTTTCCAGGTGTTTACCTGTCTCCAAATCCCTTCCTTCTGCCTGATAGGCTAGAGCTTCGATAAGGGCTGTATCTTCTTCTATCATCTGCTTTTTTTCTTTGTGATTCCTATAGAAAATAAAGGCAAAAAGCAGGGAAGAAATAATAAATATAGCCAGCATCGCTATAAGTAAAAGGTCTTGAAACTGTGCCAGCTGCTTTAGTTTATGCAGGTAAAAGGTCTTATCTAAATCCACTCTTAAGTATAAAACTTTATCTCCAAAATAAAAAGGAAGATAATAAATTATACTATCCTCCTTTTCTGTATAACTAAAGGTTTGTTTTTTTAAAGCCAGGTGATAATTTTTATCTTCCAGGTATAACTTGTTGTCTGGATTTATCTGGGTACTTGCTAGAAGAGAGCTGTCTACATCAATAATAAAAACATCTTTTGCTTTTAAGTATTCCCTTATGCTTGTAGCCAGGTTAGGCCAAAAAAGGTCAGGCTTATTGGTGGCAAGAAGGTAGTTTTGCTTAAAGCGGGAATTTATGTTTTGAGTAAACTCCAGGCCCTTTTGACGAAAAAAATTATTTTTGATTCTTTGGGTAAGCAAATTTTCTAAGCTAAAACAAATCCCTATAAGTAGAGCTAACCAGAGTAAAAAGGAAAAAACTAGCTTGATTTGAGGCTTTTTAGGCATAGCTTTTAAGGTAGACTAAAAAAGAAAAAAGGTAAAGGGAGTATTTTTTAAAAAATATTAGTTTCTCCTAACTTTTTTCTTTACTTTTTGCTAAAAGAGTTTATTAACTTTTTTAAGACTTAAGTTCAAAGTAAACAAAGGAGTAAGGTTATGTGGGAATACACAGATAAGGTAAAAGAGTTTTTCTTAAATCCCAAGAATGTGGGAGAAATAGAGGATGCAGATGCAGTGGGAGAAGTGGGCAGCATTGCCTGTGGAGATGCCCTTAAGTTGTATTTGAAAATAGAAGATGGGAAAATTGTGGATGCCAAGTTTAAGACCTTTGGTTGTGCCAGTGCCATTGCTTCTAGTTCTGCTCTTACTGAGCTTATCAAAGGAAAAACCATTGAAGAAGCCAGAAAAATTACCAATAAGGATATTGCCGAGTTTTTAGGCGGGCTGCCCAAAGCCAAGATGCACTGTTCAGTAATGGGGCAGCAGGCTTTAGAAGCAGCCATTAAGAACTATCTAGGAGAAGAGGTAGAAGAAAAGCAACTGGAAGGAGAGATTGTCTGTGAGTGTTTTGGGGTTACAGATGAAGAGATTCGCAGGGCCATTAAGGAAAATGATTTAAAAAGTGTGGAAGACATTACCTATTACACCAAGGCTGGTGGAGGATGTGAAAATTGTCTACCTCAATTGGAAGAGATTTTAGCAGAAGTGCGTAAAGAACTGGAACAAGCTCAGGAGAAAAAGCCCAAAAAATTATCTAATGTACAGAAGATGCAAAAGGTGCTTAAGGTACTGGAAGAAGAAATAAGACCAGCTTTGCAGCGAGATGGTGGTGATATTGAACTTATAGATATTGAAGGAGATAAGGTGCTGGTATCTTTAAGAGGAAAGTGTACCAGGTGTCCTTCCAGCCAGTTAACTCTTAAGGACTTTGTGGAAAAGAGCTTACAAGAGAAGGTTTCACCTCAACTGACAGTGGAGGAAGCAAATGAATAAGGTGGTTTATCTGGATAATAATGCTACCACCAGGGTAGCTCCGGAAGTACTGGAGGAGATACTTCCCTTTTTTAGCGAAAGGTATGGCAACCCTTCCAGTATGCATTCTTTTGGTGGTGAAGTGGGAAAGGAGATTAAAAAGGCCAGAGAAAAAGTTGCGGCTATTTTAAACTGTTCTCCTGAAGAAATAATTTTTACTGCCTGTGGTACAGAAAGCGATAATACTGCTATTTTTTCTGCTTTACGCAGTTTTCCAGAAAAAAGGCATTTAATTACCACCAAGGTAGAGCATCCAGCCATATTGAGTTTATGTAAGTACCTGGAAAAAAAATTGGGCTACGAAGTTACCTATCTGGGAGTTAATGCCCAGGGTGAGTTGGATCTGGAAGAATTAAAGGCAAGTATTAGACCAGACACTGCCATTATCAGCGTTATGTGGGCCAACAATGAAACAGGAGTTGTTTTCCCCATTGCAGAAATTGCTGAAATTGCCAAAGAAAAAGGTGTGTTGTTCCACACTGATGCAGTCCAGGCAGTGGGTAAAGAGGAGATTGATTTGAGTAAGCTTCCAGTGGACATGCTTTCTTTATCTGGTCACAAACTGCACGCTCCCAAGGGAGTAGGTGCCCTTTTTGTTCGTAAAAAAACTCCTTTTCAGCCTTTTATGATTGGAGGCCATCAAGAACGAGGCCGAAGGCTGGTACAGAAAACACCACTGGCATTATAGGTCTGGGTAAGGCCTGTGAGCTGGCTGCAAATAATTTTGAGGAAGAAAGAACCAGGGTAAAGGCTTTGCGCGACAAACTGGAACAGGGATTGTTAAAAATTCCGTATACCCGTTTAAATGGCCATAAAGAGAAAAGACTTCCCAATACCTGCAATGTTTCCTTTGGTTATGTGGAAGGAGAGGCTATTTTGCTTCTTTTAAATGAGTTGGGGATTTGTGCCAGTTCAGGCTCTGCCTGTACTTCAGGAAGTCTAGAGCCTTCCCATGTCTTACGGGCTATGGGAGTTCCTTTTAATTATGCCCATGGTCCATTCGTTTTAGTTTAAGCAGGTATAATAGCGAAGAAGAAATAGAACTTGTGCTGAAAGAAATGCCCAGGATAATAGAAAAGCTACGCAGTATTTCTCCCTTTTCTCCTGAGGAAATGGAAAAGGAGTTGAAACAGGGAAAAGATAACTGGGGCCAATGTGCCTGTCATTAGGGAAGAAAACTTTTAGGGTGAAAAAATGATTTATTCCAATGTGTTAGAGTTAGTGGGTAAAACCCCTCTGGTTTATTTGAATAAATTGACCCGGGGTCTGCCAGCCAGGGTAGCAGCCAAACTGGAATATTACAATCCAGCGAGTTCAGTGAAGGATAGGATTGCCAAAAATATGTTGACCCGGGCCCTGGAACAGGGGTTAATTGAGAAGGGTAGTGTTATTGTGGAGCCTACCAGTGGAAATACAGGGATAGGGCTGGCTCTGGCCTGTCAGGTGCTGGGTCTAAAGTTAATTTTAACCATGCCTGAGAGTATGAGTATAGAGCGACGAAAGTTGCTTAAGGCCATGGGAGCAGAATTGATTTTAACCCCAGCTGAGGAAGGAATGGCTGGAGCAGTGAAAAAGGCCAAAGAAATTGTTGAAAGAGAGCCCAGGGCCTTTATGCCCATGCAATTTGAGAATGTCTTTAATCCAGAGGTTCACTACCTGACCACAGGAGAAGAAATCTGGCAGGATACAGAGGGCAAAGTGGATATTTTTGTAGCTGGAGTAGGTACTGGCGGTACCCTTACGGGAGTGGGAAGAAAGCTAAAGGAAAAAATCCAGCCATAAAAGTGGTGGCAGTAGAGCCCTTAAACTCTCCGGTGCTTTCTGGTGGTAATCCTGGACCTCATAAAATTCAAGGCATAGGTGCGGGATTTATCCCCAAGGTTTTGGATTTAAAAGTAGTTGACCAGATTGAAAAGATAGCAGATGAAGAAGCCTTTTTAATGGCCAGAAGGCTCATTGGCGAAGAAGGCATCTTAGCTGGCATATCTTCTGGTGCTAATCTGGCCGCTGCTTTAAAACTGGCCAGATTGGAAGAAAATAGAGGAAAACTTATAGTCTTTGTAGCTTGTGATACTGCTGAACGCTACTTATCAACACCGCTTTTTGGAGAAGAATAAAATGGATAAAGAAGTATTTCAAAGGGTTGTAAAGGAGTTAGTAGAAAAAGAGTATTTTCCCAAGAGTAAATTGTCCATAGAAAGCAACCAGCCTCTTCCTTCCATTGCAGTGCTAAGGGAGGTGGTGGAAGATTTGCGAGCAGTTCTTTTTCCTGGCTATTTTGGTCCCTGTCATATCGACGAAAGAGCCAAGGAATATTATCTGGGCGCAACTCTGGACAGGGTGTACCGAGCTTTAAAAAATCAAATCCTCTATGGTGGCTGTTTTGTCTGTGGCGATGAAGACACCACCTGTATTAGTTGCGAAAAAGAAGCTGAGGAAGTAGCCATAGCCTTTATTCAAAAGTTACCAGAGATTAGAAGTTTACTGGCAACAGATGTACAGGCTGCCTATATTGGTGACCCTGCGGCCAAAACTCCAGGAGAGGCTATTTTTTGTTATCCTTCAGTGAGAGCTCTGACCAATTATAGAATTTCCCATGCCTTACATGAACTGGGGGTTAAAATAATTCCCAGGATTATTACTGAATTGGCGCATTCAGAAACTGGTATTGATATTCATCCTGGCGCCACCATTGGCAAAAGTTTTTTTATTGACCACGGTACAGGCACGGTTATTGGAGAGACTTGTATTATTGGCAATAATGTGCGAATCTATCAGGGAGTTACCTTGGGAGCCAAGAGTTTTCCCAAAGATGAGAAAAATGTTCTTATCAAAGGTCTTCCCAGGCATCCTATTGTGGAAGATGATGTAATTATTTATGCTGGTGCTACCATTTTGGGCAGGGTAACCATTGGCAAAGGCTCTATTATTGGCGGTAATGTATGGATTACCCATGATGTGCCTCCAGGTACCATTGTAAGACAGGCTAAAAGAGAAAACTATAAAATTACCAATGGGGAGGAAGAATAAAGAAAAGGAATGAAAGAAGAAATTTTAGAATTTGAAGACCAAAAAGTCCTGGTGGACTTGTTTGGTCCTTTGGGTTCGCACTTGGAACTAATCCATAAGACAACTGGGGTTTTTCTGGAAAATAAGGGAAATACACTTATCTTGCGGTCAGAAAATAAAGAGGACCTTAGTTGGGCCAAGAGGTGTCTTCTGGAGTTGTACCAGTTGTTGAAAAAAGGATATAAAGTTTATCCTGCTGATGTAGAAGCTTCCTTAAAGGTCCTGGCTAAAGATAACAAAACAGATTTACATCGTTTTTTTAAAGAAGAGGTTTTAACCGTAGCTGGGAAAAAGGTCATTTCGCCCAGGACTCTTTCCCAGAAAAGATACCTGGAAACCATTAAGAAAAAGGATCTGGTGTTTGCCATTGGCCCTGCAGGCACAGGTAAAACCTATTTGGCTGTGGCTGTAGCTGTGGCCTATTTTTTACAAAATAAGGTCAAAAGGATTGTTTTGACCAGGCCAGCAGTGGAAGCCGGGGAGAAACTGGGATTTTTACCCGGGGATCTGGTGCAAAAGGTAAATCCCTACTTAAGACCTCTTTATGATGCCTTAAATGATATGCTGGATTTTAAGAAAGTACAGGAAATGTTAGATAGTGGCCAGATAGAAGTGGCTCCTTTGGCCTTTATGCGTGGACGCACTCTCAATGATGCCTTTATTATTCTGGACGAAGCTCAAAATACTACTTCTGAGCAGATGAAGATGTTTTTGACCCGTATGGGCTTTAATTCCAAAATGGTAGTTACTGGAGATATTACTCAGGTGGACCTGCCAGAAAAGGTCACCTCCGGGCTTATTCAGGCCAGTCAAGTTTTAAAAAACTTACCTGAAGTAGGGTTTATTTATTTTGACCAAAAGGATGTAATCAGGCATTCTTTGGTGGGAAAAATAGTAGAGGCTTACGAAAATTTTGCTCCCAATGACAATGGAAATAAGTCTTAAAACCAATCTTCTTTTTTTAGTGCATTTAAGTCCCAGGGAAATAAAAGAGAGATTTTTGTTCTTGATGGATAAGTTTGCCTGTTCTTCCAAGGGCATGGAAGTTATTCTGGCGGAAGATGCCTTGCTGGCAGAACTAAATGAAAAGTTTTTGCAGTGCGTTGGACCTACCAATGTACTTAGTTTTCCAGCAGAAAGGGAAGATTATCTGGGAGAATTGGTGATAAGTATTCCGGCAGTGGTCAGAGAATCCTTTCTTTATGCTCAAGAGCCAGAGGAACACTTCTGGCGATTGGCCATTCACGGTTTTTTACACCTGCTTGGTTTTGAGCATGGGGAAGAAATGTATCTTTTAACTGAAGAATTGGTGCAGGAGATAAATGCCTAGATACAAAGTGCTGGTGGTCCTTCCCTTTTATGGAGGGTCCTATCCCATAGGTAAGTTTGCTGCAGAAGGTTTAAGGGAACTGGGACATCTGGTGGAGGTCTTTGATTCAGGTCTTTTTTATTCTTCTTTGCAAAATTTAAAGCAACTTAGAATCAACTCCACCAGGTTGGAGCAACTGGAACAGGGGTTCATTCAAGTAGTATCTGAAGCTATTTGGGCTAAAATAGAAGAATTTGAACCAGGGTTTGTCCTGGCCTTAGCCAGGCGCCTCTTACCCGCCAGGTCTTACTCAGGCTGAAAAAGGAAAATATCCCCTCTGTGATGTGGTTTGTGGAGGATTTTCGTCTCTTTACCTATTGGCGAAGTTTTGCTCCTTTGTATGATGTTTTTGCGGTGATTCAACAAGAACCTTTTTTTTCTGCTTTGAATAACATAGGCGTAAGCAATCACCTCTATCTCCCTCTGGCGTGTTTGCCTTCTTTTCATCGGCCTCTGGACTTAAATATTGTGGATAAGAAGCGTTATGGCAGTGAGCTTTCTTTTATGGGAGCAGGCTATCCCAATAGAAGAAAGGCCTTTAAGGAATTGGTAGAGTATGATTTAAAGATCTGGGGCACAGAATGGGAAGGAGAGCCCTTACTGGAACCTTTTGTGCAAGAAGGCGGAAGAAGGGTCAGTTCTGAAGAGGTGGTAAAGATTTTTAATGCCTCTAAAATAAACTTAAACCTGCATTCCAGCCTGCAGGACCAGGAGTTGGTAAGTAAAGGGGATTTTGTCAATCCTAGAACCTTTGAAATAGCAGGGTGTGGTTGTTTTCAACTGGTGGACAGGAGAGAACTTTTGCCTGCCTTGTTTAGTGAAGAAGAAGTTATTACCTTTGAGTCTCTGGAAGACTTAAAGGAGAAAATTAACTATTTTTTACCTCGGGAAGAGGAAAGGCATGAAATTGCAACCAGGGCCAGGGCAAGGGCCTTAAGGGAACACACTTATGCCCACAGAATGCAGACACTGGTTTCCTTTTTAGAAAAGAAGGTGAGCTTAAAGCCTCTGGATGAGCTTAAACTGGAGACTTCTTCTTTACCTGAAGAGGTGAGGCTGGAAATAGAGCGTTTTTTGCGGGAAAAGGGATTAAAAGTTGATAGTTCTCTTGCAGATATAATCCATACTATTAAACAGGGGCAAGGAGAGCTTACTCCCATTGAGGCAGCTTTTTTGTTTTTGGAAGAGTGGAAAAAACAGTACTTGGGCCCTAAAAAATAAGTCCAGATTACAACCTGGTTGACAAGTGCTTAAAAAAAGAGAAGAAATTAAAACCAAGGAGAAAAAATGTATCAGCCTAAAACAAGAATTTGTCCAGAAGGTGTACCCTATCTTCTTGTAACTGGTTTTTTAGCCTTGCTTTTGGCCCTTTGGGAGTGTGAATTTTTAAGCTTTTTGGCCTTTGTGCTTTTTGTTTTGATTTTGAATTTTTTTCGCGACCCTCACCGGGTTATTCCTCCAGAAGCCAATGTGGCTGTAGCTCCTGCTGATGGGAAAATCATCAAAATCGAGCCAGCAAAGTGTCCCTTAACAGGTGAAGATAGGCTTTTAATCTCTACCTTTATGAATGTTTTCAATGTGCATATCAACCGTTCTCCCATCAAAGCCCAGGTGCAAAAACAAGTTTACATTCCAGGCAAGTTTTTTAATGCTTCTCTGGATAAGGCCAGTAAGGATAACGAACGCAATTTAATCCTCTTGCAGGATGAAGAAGGTAAATTGTGGACCGTGGTCCAGATTGCTGGACTTATAGCCAGGCGTATTGTTTCCTTTGCCAAGCCAGAGGAAGCCCTGCAAAGAGGAGAGAGATTTGGCTTGATAAAATTTGGCTCCAGGGTTGACCTTTACCTGCCTTCCTCTTATGAACCAGAGGTAAAGATAGGAGATAAGGTTTTAGCTGGCGCTACCATTTTGGCTAGAAAAAAAGATGGATAAGGATAAACCCAAATATAAATCTCTGTACATTTTACCCAACCTTTTAACCACAGCCAGTTTGTTTGTGGGGTTTTGGGGGATACTTTTTCCCTGGAAGGAAAATTTGAGCAAGCTGCCTTGGCCATTTTGATTAGCTGTTTTTTTGATGGTATAGATGGAAAAGTGGCCAGATTGGCCAAGGCCAGTTCAGATTTTGGTATTCAATACGATTCCCTGGCAGACTTGGTGGCCTTTGGAGTGGGACCTGCAGTGCTGGTCTATCTCTGGCAGACCCATATTTTTGGGCGAATTGGATTGGTGGTTAGCTTTTTGTTTCTGGCCTGTGGCGCTTTGCGTTTGGCCCGCTTTAACATCCAGACAAAATCCCTTTCTAAAAAATTCTTTTTAGGTTTACCCTACCTGCAGCTGCCTGTACTTTGGCTACTTTTGTCTTTTTAGCAGTTATTTGCCTGCCTTTATAACTCCCAGATGGCTGGCTGCCTTGACTCTGGGTTTGACTTTTGTTCTGGCTTTGACTATGGTCAGCAGCATTAAGTATGCATCTTTTAAAGATATAGAAATGGTTAAAAATCATCCCTTTACCAGTACGGTAATAGTCATTTTCCTTTTTGCCCTTATTGCCTCTGAACCCAAGTTCTTGGGATTTCTTTTCTTTTTAGCATATCTTATTTCTGGTTATGCTTATTCCCTTTTTTACCTACGCCTAAGAAAGGCCAACCTACGGGAGTTCCCCCAGGAACTCTCGTAAGGCACTTAACCCCCCACATAAAAATTTTTTTCTCTTTTTTAAGTTTAACTAAAACAAACAGGAGGATTCCTTTTATGGATAAGGTCTATATTTTGATACCACATTGCGTGATGGAGAGCAGTCTCCAGGCGCTACCATGAATTTGCAGGAAAAGGTGAGATTGGCCAGACAACTGGAGCGTCTGGGCGTGGATATTATTGAAGCAGGTTTTCCTGCTGCCAGTCCTGGAGACTTTGAGGCCGTGAGGGAAATAGCCAGGGCAGTAAAGGAAGTGCAGGTTGCAGGCCTTTGCCGGGCAGTGAAAAGGGACATTGAACTGGCTTATGAGGCTGTTAAGGAGAGCAGTAATCCCAGGATTCATACCTTTATTGCCACTTCAGATATTCATTTAAAACACAAACTCAGGAAAAGTAGAGAAGAGGTTTTGGAGCTGACCAGAGAGGCTGTTGGGTTTGCCAGCAGTTTGTGCCCCAATGTGGAATTTTCTGCAGAAGATGCCTCTCGTTCAGATTGGGACTATCTGGTTCAAGTCTTTAATGTAGCAGTTCAGGCTGGAGCCAAGGTCTTAAATGTACCGGATACAGTTGCTACACCCAGCCTGATGAATTTGCAGAGCTGATTAAATATTTAATAGAGCATGTAAAAAGAGGTCCAGAAGTTATTTTTAGTGTTCATTGCCATAATGATTTGGGATTAGCTGTGGCCAATACCCTGGCGGCTTTAAAAGCAGGAGCCAGGCAGGCTGAGGTGACTTTAAGTGGTATAGGAGAAAGGGCTGGCAATGCTGCTTTAGAAGAAGTGATTATGAACCTTAAGGTCAGAGAGGACCGCTATAAACTTCTTACCAATGTAAAAAGTGAGCAGATATATCCCTCCTGCCGTTTACTTTCCATGATTATTGGCCAACCCATTCCACCCTATAAGGCCATTGTGGGTGCCAATGCCTTTGCTCACGAATCTGGTATCCATCAGGATGGCGTATTAAAGCATAAGGCACTTATGAAATCATGACTCCAGAGAGTGTGGGCAAAACTTCTTCAGATATTGTGCTGGGAAAACATTCTGGCAGGCATGCAGTAAAGAAAAAACTGGAAGAACTGGGCTATCGTTTGAGTGAAGAGCAATTGGACCAGGTGTTTATGGCCATTAAAAAATTGGCGGATAAAAAGAAGCAGATTTTTGAAGAAGATGTGGAAGCTGTGGTTTTGGAAGAGATTTTTAGATTGCCAGACAAGTATAAGTTGATTTATTTAAGTGCCATTTCTGGCAATATGGCCATTCCTACAGCAGTATTAAAAATGGATGTAAATGGGGAAGAGAAAAAACTTGCTCACTTTGGTGTAGGACCAATTGATGCGGTTTTTAATACCATTGGGCGAATTGTAGGTAGAAAGCCTAAACTTTTACGCTACTCTGTCAATGCCATTACTGGTGGAACTGATGCTCAAGGAGAAGTTACAGTAAAAATTGAAGAAAACAACCTTACTTCTGTGGGCAGAGCTTCAGATCCAGACATTATTGTAGCCAGTGCTAAAGCCTACATCAATGCTTGAACAGGTTGGTAAAAAAGAGGAGGAAAAGAAAAATGGGTAAGACTCTGGCGGAAAAGATTTTGCAGGCCCATACCCAGGAAGAGATAACAGGCCCAGGGCAAATTGTACAGGTAAAGGTGGATAAGGTATTGGCCAATGACATTACTGCTCCTTTGGCCATAGAATCTTTTAAAAAGATGGGTGCCACAAGGGTCTTTGCTAAAGATAGGGTGATTTTGGTCTGTGATCATTTTACTCCCAACAAGGATATTAAGTCTGCTGAGCAGGTAAAAAAAGTTAGAGAATTTGCTGCAGCTCAGGAAATCCTTCACTATTATGAAGGAGGAGAAGCCGGCGTAGAGCATGCTCTTTTGCCAGAACTGGGGCTGGTGGGACCAGGAGAAATAGTGGTGGGAGCAGATAGTCATACCTGCACCTATGGTGGGCTGGGTGCCTTTGCCACTGGTTTGGGCTCTACAGATATAGCTTATGCCATGGCCTTTGGAGAAACCTGGTTCAAGGTGCCAGAGACCATCTTGGTAAAGGTTAGAGGCAAGTTAAATCCCTTTGTTACTGCCAAGGATATTATTTTAAAGTTAATAGGACTTATTGGCGTAGATGGGGCCCTGTACCGAGTTCTGGAGTTTCAGGGTGAGGTCATTGAACTCTTGGATATTGAAGGTCGTCTCACCATTGCCAATATGGCCATAGAAGCAGGAGGAAAAGCAGGACTATTTGCTGCTGATGAAAAGACTTTGGCTTATACCAGGGAAAAAGGAAGGGAAGATAAACCCCTTTTCCCAGATAAAGAGGCTAGGTATGAGCAGGTAGTGGAAATAGATGCCAATGGGTTGCAGCCTGTGGTGGCCTGTCCTCACCTGCCGGAAAATGTAAAAGAAGTGGAAGAAGTAAAGGGAATAAAAATTGACCAGGTAGTCATAGGTTCTTGTACCAATGGAAGGATTAGTGACTTAAGGCAGGCAGCTGAAGTCTTAAGGGGTAAAAAAGTGGCCAAAGGCGTGCGCTTGATTATTTTGCCTGCTACTCCCAATATCTTTAAACAGGCTTTAAAAGAAGGGTTGTTGGAGATTTTCCTGGAAGCAGGAGCAGTGGTTGGACCTCCTACCTGTGGCCCCTGTCTTGGAGGGCATATGGGCATTTTAGCTGGAGGAGAAAGGTGCCTTGCTACTACCAACCGCAATTTTAAGGGGCGTATGGGCAGTTTGGAAAGCGAAGTTTATCTTTCCAGTGCTTATGTGGCTGCAGCTTCAGCTCTTACAGGGTAATTACCCATCCCAAAGATATTTAAGGAGGCGTTATGATATTTCAGGGAAAAGCACACAAGGTAGGTGATCACATAGATACAGATGCCATTATTCCAGCTAGGTTCTTAGTAACCACAGACCCAGAAGAATTGGGCAAACACTGTTTGTCTGGGTTAGAAGAAAACTTTATCCAGAAAGTGGCTAAAGGAGACATCCTGGTTGGAGGCAAGAATTTTGGTTGTGGCTCTTCCAGGGAGCATGCACCTTTGGCCATTTTGGGCGCAGGTATTCCTGTGGTAATTGCCCATAGTTTTGCCAGGATTTTTTACCGTAATGGTTTTAATATGGGCTTATTGCTTTTAGAGGTAGGCGAAGAAGTGGAAAAAATTTCTGAGGGAGATGAACTAAAAATCGATACCCAAAGAGGGGAAATTGAAATAGTAAATAAACAACTAAAAATAAAGGTAAACCCTGTTCCAGAGTTTATGCAAAAAATAATTAATGCAGGTGGACTTATTAATTTTGCTCAAGCCAGGATAAAAGGAGCTTAGAAATGGAATTGGAAATTTGTTTATTGCCAGGAGATGGCATTGGCCCTGAAGTGGTAAGAGAAGGGGTAAAGGTTTTAAAGGCTGTGGCCCAAAAATTTGGGCATACTCTTAAGCTAGAAGAAGCTTTTATTGGGGGCGCAGCAATAGACAAGTATGGTGAACCCTTGCCAGCAGAAACCCTTAAAAAGTGTAAGGAATGTAAAGCGATTTTACTGGGTGCTGTAGGTGGTCCTAAATGGGATAATAATCCTCCAGAACTCAGGCCAGAAAAAGGACTTTTGGCTATTCGCAAGGAGCTTGGCCTTTTTGCCAACCTCAGGCCAGTAAAACTCATTCCCCAGCTTCAGGAATCCAGTGTGCTTAGAAAGGATATTGTAGAAAAGGGAATTGACCTTTTGGTGGTAAGGGAGCTTACTGGAGGTATTTATTTTGGCACGCCCAAAGGGATTTTGAAGAACAGGGCCAGTTAGTAGGCATAAATACCATGCGTTATACAGAAGCAGAAGTGGAAAGGATAGTTAGGCTTGCCTTTGAACTGGCTTTAAAAAGGAAGAAAAAATTAACTTCTGTGGATAAGGCCAATGTCTTAGAAGTGTCCAGGCTCTGGAGACAGGTAGTGGAAAAAGTCAAAGTTGACTATCCAGAAGTGGAAGTGGAGCACTTATATGTGGATAATGCAGCCATGCAACTGGTAAGCAGGCCTTATAGTTTTGATGTTCTGGTTACAGGGAATCTTTTTGGGGATATTTTATCTGATGAAGCTGGCGTAATTACTGGTTCTTTAGGAACTTTGCCCTCTGCTTCCTTGGGCAAGGAATTTGGCTTATATGAACCCATTCATGGCTCTGCTCCAGATATTGCCGGGCAGGATATGGCTAATCCCATTGCCACCATTATGTCTGTGGCCATGCTTCTGGAATATTCCTTTAACCTTTCAGAAGAGGCCGGCGCTATTTACAGAGCTGTTGAACAAACCCTTGGTTTTGGTTATAGAACCAAAGACATTTTAAGACCAGGTCTTAAAAAAGTAAGTTGCTCTCAAATGGGCGATTTTATTGCCATGCAAGTTTAGCAGGGGATAGCCCCCTGCTAACTAAAAGGGAAAAGATATGTTTTTAGAAGATGCGTGCACTAAAATTTTAGATAATCTCTGGGAAGGAGCCTATCTTTTAGATGAGGACAGGACCATTGTTTACTGGAACAGGGGAGCAGAAATTATTACAGGCTATACACAAAAAGAAGTTGTGGGTAGGCACTGTCGGGATAATATTCTGGTGCATATTGGAGAAGATGGGAGAGAGCTTTGTAAAGAAATATGTCCAGCTTTAATATCTTTACGAAAAGGCGTAACTAAACAGAACAAGGCTTATTTACAACATAAAAAGGGTTATAGAGTAGGAGTAAAAATAAAAACTTTTCCTGTTTATATTCAGGATAAAAAATATGTTTTAGAATTATTTCAAGAAAGTTATGATGATTATTTTGTACTCAATCACTTTGAAAAGCTAGCTCAAAGTAGCCTGTTAGACCCGTTAACTGGCCTTCCCAATCGTCGTTATTTATTAACCAAGCTAGAAGAAAATATTAATTTGTTTAAACGCTATAATTTTTCTTTTGGTGTAATATTTCTAGACATAGATAATTTTAAATTGATAAATGACACCTATGGTCATGGAGCAGGCGATGAAGTGTTAAAAGTGCTGGGAAAAACCTTGCAAAATCTGGCCAGGAAAGGAGATGTCTTTGGCCGCTTTGGTGGGGAAGAGTTTTTAGGCCTGGTCATAGTGAAAGGCCTTAAGGAATTGCAGTTAGTAGCCAATAGGTTAAGGGTAATCGTGGAGCATAGCAAGGCTTTTTATCAGGATAAAGTTCTTCGCTTTACAATTTCAGTAGGAGCCACTCTGGTTTCTCCAGAAGATACTTCAGAAAGCATTGTGGAGAGAGCAGATAGGCTTATGTACCTGGCCAAAAAAGAAGGTAAAAATAGAGTGGTAGTAGGTTGATTTTAAGATTTTCCACACTTGCAGCCTGCACAACCACATCCCTTTTGGCCCTTAAAAATTTGCCAGAATCTTTTACCCAAAAAAAACACACTCAAGCCAATAATCACTGCTAAAATAATATTTTCCATCAAGCTCACCTCTTTTTTGTAAAATTAGCTTAAACTAACTTTTAGTTAAGTTTTTAAATACAGGAAGTCAAGGGTTTGGTTCTTAAACTTATTTTGCTGAAGAAGCAGAAGGGAGTATTCAGGTTTTCTTCTATTTTAGCTAATTAATTTTTTAATACTTCCAACTCCATAAGTTTCCAGGTAGAGTTGGCTATCTTGGAGTGACGAGAGAATTTCCAGAGTTCTTCTTGGGTTTTGGGGTGAGGGTCTGTGTTTTCTTGTAAGAGTACCTGAAAAAGGACAGTGGCTACTTCCTTTTCCCCTATGTTTCTTATTTCTTTTACAGAAGCTTCTAGTTTTAAAATTTTGGGTGGAGAACTTGGTGGGTATTTGGATAATTGGGCATAAAGCTGATTAAAAAGTTCTGGGGTAAGCAGGTCTTGTAATAAATTCCAATCCTGTCTGCTTAGGCTTTCGCTTATCTTCAGGTAAGCCAGTTTAGCTCCTTTTAAAAATTCCTCTTCCCTGCTAAGGGCGGAAGTAGGAGTAGTGGCAGGTGTGCTGCGCAGTCTTGCCCAGAGTTCTTCTACCTCTTGAGTACTTAGCGGAGAGGAGTCATTTTTTCAGGGGATTTTATGAGTTTAATAAAAAAGTAGATGGCCAAGCCTATTAAAAAAATATCTAAAATATTTAAAAAAGAAGGACCACCTGGGTACATTTTTACTCCTTTTAGGGGTTATTTGTGGGTATGATAGACATAGCCCAAGGGATGAGCATGCTCGTGTTTGTGTAATACCACAGAAGGATCATAAATGATTTTTTATCTTTTAAAATAAGTTGCTTGTCTGTAGTCCTGGCCAAAAAGTCATAATCATGGGAAATAATTAAATAGGCTAACTCCAGATTGTTTAAGATTTCAATGAGCTTGTCTCTGGAATTTTCATCCAGGCCTACAGTGGGTTCATCTAAGATGAGCATCTGGGGTTCCATAGAAAGCACTGTGGCAATAGAGACGATTTTTTTTTCTCCACCAGAAAGATTAAAGGTGTTTCTGGAAGCTAACCTTTCTATATTGAGTTGTTTTAATGTCTTTTTTGCCTTTTCCAGGGCCTGTTCTGGCTTGAGTCCCTGGTTTAGAGGACCAAAGGCTACGTCTTCCAGGACTGTGGGAAATATGAGTTGGTCATCTGCATTTTGAAACACAAAACCAATTTTGCTTCTTATTTTTTGAAAATCCTTTTCTTCTTTGCATACCTGCCCCAAAACTTCTATTTCTCCCTGCCAGGGCTGGATAAGGCCTGTGATTAAAAAGGCCAAAGTGGTCTTACCTGCTCCATTGGGCCAATAAGGCCAATTTTTCCTGAGGAAAAAGTTGCAGGTTTATCTCTTGTAAAAGAGGCTTTTCCCTTTTGTAGCCAAAGGAGATATTTTTTAGACTGACTAATGGTTTCATCTAGGTTAGCTGCAGATATAAAAGTAAAAGAAAATTTAACCCTGAAAAAAGGGAAAAGTAAAGGTCTTTTTGCGTGAATTTAGGGGAATAAAGAGAGGGAAACTTTCCCTGGAACCCTCTTAGCACTAATGCCTTATGGACCCTATCTCCTCGTTCGTAGGCCTTAAGCAAGATAAGCCCTAAGAGATAGGCATAGGTTTTATAGGTAAAGAGATTGGTTTTGGGTTTAAAGCCTCTTATTTTTAGACTGCGTAAGAGTTTGTCCTTTTCCTCTTTGAGTAAAAAAAGATAGCGATAGGCCAGGAGAAAAAGATAGACCAGTTTTTCGGATATTTTTAGAGATTGTAATCCAGAGGCTAGTTGGGAAGGGGACAAACTTAAAAGTAAGCAGATAAAAATGAGCATCAGCAGGTTGGCTTTTAAGGTAATTAGCAGGCAGAACTTTACCCCAGCAAGGTATAGGCGTATTTCCCCAAGGAAAATAAAGCTTTGCCCTGAAGACTAAAGGGGATAATTAACCAAAAAAATAGGAGAAAAAAATTAACAGGCTTTAATTTTTTTAAAATTTCTTTGCAGGAAAAGGGAGTAAGTACAATATAAAAGAGAACAATAAACAAGCTGGCCAAAAGGGGTAGAAAGCTTTTTTGAGCAGCTAGAAAAAAGGCATACACCAGACTCCAGAGGATGACAGTCCTGGGGTCAAGTTGAGCGATGGCCAGGTTATTTTTCATTTTTTTAGCTAAAAAATAAAAACTTATCCCCATTAAACCTAAAATATAACCAAGTCCAGCCAGAATGTCTGGAAGGGAAATTTTTCTTTCCTGGAGCAAAGTGAGTTTTTCCAATACAGGATGTAGTTTTTTATCCATTATTTTGGAAATCAGCATTTCTAGTTCTTGTTTATCCACACTGGTAGCAGAAGCAGGGGTAGAGGTATTGCTTTCCCAGGGTAGAGAGGTGTTAGAGCCAGTGTTTTCTTTGCTTGAAATCTCTGAACTCTCTGCGTTTAGGTCAGAATAAGGGATAGTCCAGGTATTTCTATGTCCCATTCCAGCTAAAACTTCTGCTTCTAAGTCTTTTTTCCTGGCTAGAATATCCTGGGTAATTTCAAAGGACGCTTTTCCTTCTAGGTCTGTTTTTTTACTGGCTAAAATTTTTTGCGTCTCAGCTTCCTTTAGATTAATGGTGCCATGTTTTACTTTGTCTCCAGAAGGGTAGTTGGCCTCACAAGATATTTTTTTGCCTTCCACAAAGCAGAATATATTTACTCTATGAGCACTTGCCAGTGCAGTTAAACCAAGGATTAAAATAATGGTAAAAATAGCTTTCTTTAACATTTTAGCTTTTACTCCCCAAGTTGTTTAAAATAAGTTCTGGTTTGGTTTTAAAAATAAAAAGTAAGGTAAAATACCCTATAATGGTTTCAATAATAGCTATAGGTAGATGGGCTATTAAGATAAGCTTTGCTACTTGCAAAAAAGCTTCTCCTGAAAAACTCAAGACTAAAGCTGCAATAACTCCACTTCCCAAAACAGCAAACCCGCTTAAAATCCCTCCCCAAAGGCTTGAGGGTTTTAATTTAAAAAGGACTCCAGCTAAAATAGCTGGCAGGGACATAAGTAAGGTATTTATGCCCAGGACAGTAATCCCTCCAAATTGGAATAAAATTGCCTGTAAAAAAAGGCTGATAAAAAGTGTAGGAAGGGCTAAACTTCCCAAAAGTACTCCAATAAGACCATTTAAAAGCAAGTGCACACTAGATGGCCCTAGAGGTACATGAATAAGAGAGGCTACAAAAAAGACAGCTGCCAAAAGGGCCATTTTGGGATATCATTGGCAGAAAGTTTTTTAAGGGTCCAAAAAAGCCCTCCACCCGTGTATACCCAACCACTTAAAAGCACTGGAAAACTCAAAATGCCTTCTGAAATATGCATATTTCTTTCCTGAGTTTTTTAAGGAAGGGACATAGCCCTTCCTTAAGGTTTAATTATTATTTTCCAAAAGGGGCAAAATAGAGCCACAAAACAGCACCCAATTCCACATCCTTTCCCTTTAACTTATAATCAGCTGTATTTAAAGCAGAAAATCCCCACCATCCAGGTGCTGGGGGAGTATAGGTGAAAATACCGTTTTTATCTGTTTTTACCACCTGGGTGATGTAGTATTCTCCAGGGGCTTTTACTTTTTGTTTCTGGTTAAAAAATTCTACTTCTACTTCACAGTTGGCTACAGGTTTACCCTTTAAAAGTACCTGACCCTGAAAAGTATTGCCTGCATATAGACCAAAGGGACGGGTTAAAGGAATGATTTCCGTAGGTAAACCTATAGCTTCATCCCAGCCTTCTTCTGCTCCATAAGCAGCTACATAAGTTTTGGTGTAGTGAAGGATATAGATGTCTTCAGCTGGTTCAAAATAGGGAACTGGAGAGCTAAAAAATTGATATACTCCAGGCCTTTTTAGAGTATAGCTGCTGGTCCAGGCCTTATGACCTAAATAGGTGAAGGGTTTGAGGGTGGCAGTTAAATTTTCTTTTTGGCCTGCCACAACCACTCCAAATTCTTGAGGCTTTTCCATGTCCATGCCTTTCATTTCCATGGGATGAATAAAACCAATAAGTAAGTTTAAGTTCTTGTCCTTACTGCTTTCAGCTGTGTTTTCAGAAGGAATAACCAGACCAAAATGGGCAAAAGCAGAAAGAGGGATTAAGAGTACCACTAAAGTTAAAAAAAATTTTACTAAGCGCATAAAAGATAACCTCCTTTTTAATATTGTAGCAACAAGTGTTATTAAACATAAAATAGTGAGAAGTGTCAAGGGTAAGGTGATTTAAATGGGGTTTTAACTATAACCTTTTTGAGAAAATTGCTAAAATCCTTTTCCTGGTGTTAACTTTAGTTAGCACCCAAAAAGGGGTGTTTTGATTTTTTTTATTTATATCAGATAGTTAAGTGGTTAGCGAGGTTGGTATGTATATTGAAAGGGGTGGCTCACAAAATTAAAAAGGAGGTTTTTTATGGCTAGTGGAGATGTGAGTAGACCTAGCAATACACCCTTGTGGGTGTTGAGTGTGATCTTGTTGTGTTATGCTGGTATGGTTAAGCTTGGAGTTTTTGATGGAGTGGCCAAACTTTTCCATACCCACAAGTCCTTAGACCTTCAGTTTATTTTGAGCTTGATTGCTGGGGGTGTTGGTTTCGTAGCTGCCTTTTTAAGGCAAGTTAGAATGGGCAAGCCCCAAACCAATTTTGATAAGTTTGTCCTGGAAACCATTCCTGGAATTTTATTTATTTTACTTTTGGCCATGTTTATTCGCTGGTATCTAGAGCCAGTAGTTATTATTCTAAGTAAAAACATAGAACCTGTTATTGGTTTTAGTATCTATAAAATTTTAAATTTAAACTATGTAGTTTTGGGTATTTTGGTTGGTATTATTGTTACCAATACCTGGGGCATTCCTGTTTTTGCTGCTTCTGGAGTAAAGACAGCCAGGTTTGTCCTAAAAATGGGAGTTATCCTTTTAGGTGCCCGTTATTCTTTTGCTGAATTGGCCAAGCTGGGTATGGTTTCTGTTTGGATGATTGGCTTCTTTGTTTTGGGAACAGTATTTTTGGTACTTTGGTTGGGTGGTATTTTTAAACAACCCAAATCTATGACTGGTGTACTTTCTGCTGGTATGGGGGTTTGTGGAGTATCTGCCACTGTTGCTTGTGCTCCTGTAGTAAGAGCAAAAAGTTCTGAAATGGCTTATACCATTGGAACCATTTTAGGGTGGGGTGTGTTGTGTATGTTCGCCTTTCCCACCATTGGTAAGATTGCTGGAATGAATCCTACTCAATTTGGTGCCTGGGCTGGAACAGGTATCTTAAACTCTGCACAGGTAGCTGCTGCAGCTTTGGCCTTTAATGCAGTGGATATTCATACCCTTAAGGTCGCTGAAATTTTTAACATCACCAGAGTACTCTTTTTGCCCATTATTGTGCTTATTTTAGCTGTTTGGTATGGAAAATCCAATGGAACAAAACTTTCTTTTAAAGAAGTTGTTATTGATAAATTCCCCATTTTTGTTTTAGGCTTTTTGTTGTTGTTCTTTTTGTCTTCTATTGGCCTTTTTAGTCCTCCAAGCCACTATAAAGGAAAATATTTAGATTTTTCTTACAATAAAAGAACTGAGATAACCCCTGCTGAATTAGCCGTTGTAGGAGAGGCTTTAAACAAGGGCATTCCTGGGCTCAGTGCTGAAGAGTTAGCAGCTTTACAAGACTTATACAAACAAAGACAAATTGCAGGTGACTTTGAAGTTAGAGATAATAAAAAGCTTTTTGACTCTCAGGCCAGAAAAAGAATGGAAGCCTTAGAGTCTATTTTGGCTAAGGCTAAGGCTGGTCAAGTTGCTATTTCCAAGGAACTAAAGAGTGCTATTTCCCACGCAGTAAAACAAGTACATAAAAAATCTAAAACTATTGTAGTACTTACAGATGCCATGATTTGGTTCTTTGCCTATGGTTTAATTGGACTTGGTATGCAAATTACTAAGAAAGCTTTAAGTCAGGCAGGTGGATGGCCCTTGGTAATAGGAGCTATCTCTGGTACAGCTAAAGCTGTACTTTCCTTTATTGTGGTTATGTGGTTTGTAAAGGATGTAGTTTTAAATTAATAAACCAAAGGAGTTACAGATATGGCTGAGAATATAAACCATGTAGATGAGCAAAAAAAGATGGAGGAAAGAGCTCTTTCTGTTTTTGCCAGTGAAAGGAATGAAGATCTGGTGCTTTGGGCCTGGTTTTAATAGTTGTTCTCTTGGTCTTGATTTTTACTAAGTGGTTGGCCTAAATCGCCTTAGGCAGGGTGAGTTGCCTCACCCTGCTATATCTTTTTAAAAAGGATAAGTTATGTTTAACAGAATTTTATTAGCTACTCATGGAACTCTAGGAGCTCAAAAAGCAGAAGATTTTGTTTTAAAATATTTACAAGAAGATAATTCTGTTGAATTAGTAATTCTTAGTATCATTAACAAAGATTGGCAATTTATGATGGGAGATGATTGGTTAAATACTTCTGCAACCAGGAACAAATTTGCTTCCTATGTAGAACAAGAAATTAATGAAGAGATAGATCTTCTTTGGCAGAGACTTAAAAATAAGTTTAAATCTTTTAAGGTTAATTATACCAGAAAAGTAGGCAGTTTGGAAGAAGCAATTAAAGAAGCAGCTCTGGAAAATAAAGTTGAAGCAATAGTTATTGGCAGCAGGCAAAAAAAAAGATCCCCAGGTTTTAAAGCTAGGCTGGACTATAAAAACTCCAGGACAATTTACCCTGTCCTTTAATCATAATTCCAGGATAGTTGGGAGTATAGTTAAGATGGACTTTTTATCTCCCCATATCTGGCATAAAACTAATTTAACTTGGACTACCAATATTTATTCTAGTTTTTCTCCTTTTGTGCTTGCCAGTTTAAATCCACACTGGGAATTGGAGCAAAAAGAGAAGAATTTGTTTTATGTAAAAGATTTACTTACAGAAAAAGAATATGAAGCTAAGATAAATATAAGTCTATGGCCAGAGAAGTTTGAATTGGAATTGGAAAATTTGGTTAAAATAGAAGGTCAAAAACAGAATAATAAATTGGAAATAAGATACATCCCTTATGTTGATGATGAACTTTTTTTAAAGAATTTTAGTTATTGGATTTTAAGTATTAGAGAATATTACAGATTGTTTACGCAAATAAATATATTTAATAAAGTTTGGCTCTGGCTTATGAAAAGCATTTGGTTAAAGATGTCTCCAAAACAGAGGAGAATTAGTCATTTAATTATTAAAGCAACTTTTGTTGAAATTATTCTAATCGCAGCTCTTATTATAGGATATTTTTATTTTGGGAGGTAATTATGTTATCTAAAGGTAGATTGTATAACTTCTTACGTCATTTTATTATCTGTTTTGGTGGATTGTTTTATGGATTTTCTCCTTTATTTTTTTTATATCAATGTTTTGGTTTATTTTTTGAGCTTCCAGGAGTGTTTTTGCATAAAATAACTACACCTACGGGACAGTGGTGGATAGAAATTAATTTTAAGCATCAAGTATTTATATCTTTTTGGATATTTTTGTTTTTGATTTCTTTTATTTATGCTTTGTTCAATTTAAATAATTTTAGACCTTATGCAGACTCTAAGATAAAAAGTTTACCAGGATTTTAAATGTGGGTTCCCTTTAAGGAAATTAAATTTCCATCAGATATTAAGGTAGAGAATAATAGTTTTTAGGAGAATATTTAGTAAAAAATAAAATTTATAGAGGAGTTAATTCTGATTTATATTTGTTAGAAAAAAAAGGTAAGTTTTATGTTTTAAAAACTCAAAATAATTTAGATATAGATGGTTTTCTAGCTTGGCAAAATGAAGCCAGATTTATCAATTTTAAAGATGATAATAGATTTATATTTCCCTTAGAAGAAAATAACCTAGGACTTATCTTTAAATATTATCCACTGAAAGATTTAAGATGGTTGATTAAAGATAAAAATATAGGCTTAGCTCAGAAATTAAAATTTCTTGCTTCTTTTTTGTATTTGATAAGTTGTCTACATACTTTAGGTATAGTCCATCATGATTTAAAGCCTGAAAATATTTTGTGGAATCCCCAGAATAATGAAATTAAATTGTTGGATTTTGGTTTTGCTTGGCTAGAAGGAAGAGATGATTTTTGGAAGGATACCAACTTACCTAAAGGCACTCCCGACTATATTGCTCCTGAATGTTTGAAAGGCATAAGAGGTTTAAAGAGTAGTGATGTATTTTCCTTTGGAGTGCTTGCCTATGAATTTTTAACAGGTAATCTTCCCTTTATTAAGGCCAAGTCAACTTTGGGAACCAGTTTAAGAAAGTGGCAAAAAATTAAGCCTCTTTCTCAATATGACTTAGAGTTATCTCCCAAGCTAATAGAAGTAGTTGAGGGTTGCTTAAAGGAAGATTATAAACAAAGACCCGAGATACTGGAAGTAGCAGAAGCTTTTTCTCAGTTTTCCCCATATGACCTGCTTGCAGATAAAGAAGTTTTTACTTGTAAATTACAGGCCGGAGGTGACCCGTTAGTGCGCAAAGGATATCTAGAAGGAAAGCCCCTGGTTTGCTGCTTTGTGCGACCTGATAGCCGTTTGTCTTTATTGCTGGAAAAGGGAAAAGCTTTGGCTCAAGAAGGATATGGGGTACTTTTTATTTCCTTTATTCCAGAAACCCTTACTGAATTTGAAAAGGAAGAGTTTAAAGCCAAACTTTTTGGAAAATTAGCTGGTTTTCTACCTCTTTTAAGACAAGAAAAGCTTTGCTTTGGTATTAGGCTCTGGAGCACTCCTACTTATACCAATGCTGCTTTGGAGGTTTTAAGAAAATATGAACCTAAAGTAATTTTGCTGGGAAAATCTAAGCGAGGAAATATTAGTAGTTTTTTTAAGCCTGGGTTGAATAAAAAAATAGGTAAGAGTGAGTTTGCATCTAATTTACTAGTGATTTGATGAAAATTTTAATTTTTGGGGACTTACACGCCAATTTTGCCGCCCTAAAAGAGGTTTTTACTTTTTATAAAGAAGTGAAACCTGATAGGGTTTATTTTTTAGGAGATTTGGTGGGATATGCACTGAGCCAAAGGAGTGTTTGGATTTTACTTTAGAATGGAAAAATATTAATTTAATCCAAGGCAATCATGACCGAGCAGTTGCTGGAGATTTTATTGGTTTAGATAGATACTCTTCCTTTGCCTTTAATTCTTTGTTATGGACTCAAGAGGTGCTAGAAGATTACTATAAAAAATTTTTAAATTCACTCCCTCTGACTCTTACTTATGAAGATATGGGCTTTGTTCACTCCTCTTTTTTAAATCCTAAAAAATTTCCTTATATTAAAACCAATATAAGAGCTTGGTATGAACTTTTTAGAACAAAGCAAAAAATAATTTTCACTGGACATACCCATAAAGTGAAAATATGGGAGAAATATGGCTATAAAATTAAATTTTTGGGAAAAATTCAGCCAGAAAGCAAAATCTTTTTAAATAAGAAAAATAAGTACTTAGTTCAATGTGGTAGTTCTGGGTTTCAGATTGGATTTTCTGATGTGTTTGTTTTTGATGTTAAAGAATATAGTTTACAATTTTTTAAACTTAGATACAAAGCTAAGAGAAATAAAAATATTAATTTTAATATAGAAGTTCCTACTTTAATTTAAATGAAGTTAAGTTTGCAATCTAAATTTTTCTTAGGAGTTGCTTCCTTCTGTTTGTTTCTGTCTATCATTTTTATTTTAACTTTATATTTTCATATGAAAAATATAGCTTTAGAAGAGGTTAAGGATAAAGCTAATTTAACTATTAGCTATGTAGAAGCTACACAAAAATATGTAAGGTCAGTTTTGCGTCCTAAAATGTTTAATATACTAGGAAGTAATCAATTTATTATAGAAGCTATGTCTTCTTCTTATATAACTAGAAAAATAGCAGAAAATTTTAATCCCCAAACTGGATATTTTTATAGAAGAGTATCTATAAATGCCAGAAATAAGAAATACGAAGCCAATGATTTTGAGCGGAAATTAATCGCAGAATTTAAAACAAACAAACTTAAGGAATGGGAAGGAATAAGAGAAATTGATCATTCTAGCTATTATCTTGTAGTTAGACCTGTTATTTTTGAAAAAAGTTGTCTTAAATGCCATGGCTTGCCTTCGAAAGCTCCTTTGGAACTTATTAAAAAGTATGGAGATAAGGGTGGATTTTATAGAAAGGAAGGAGAGATTGGAGGAGCTGTAGTTGTTGGTTTGGCTATAGATGATATTATGAATAATATTAAAGATGTAACTATTGGCTATATATTTATTTATTCATCTATTTTTTTAATATTTGCTTTTTTAGTTTCTATTTATTTTAGACAAATAATTATTGTTAACTTTAACAAGATAACCTCTATTTTAAGAAACTTTTTGTTGAGGCTAATATTCAGAACAATACAAAGACAGATTTTAGAGACGAAGTAGAAGAAATGGTTTACAATATTGAAGTTATGGCTACTGAAATATATAAAGCAAGAGAAAAATTAAGGGAGTATGCCAATACTTTAGAGGATATGGTAAAAATTAGAACTAAAAAATTAGAAGAAGAGATAATTTCTAGGAAAAAAGATATAGAGTTATTTATTAAGTTTGTGGATGTACTTAGTAAAAGTAGATCCAATGAAGATTTAATCTTCAATATTTTAAAAGCTATAGCTGATAGAATGCAAATTGAAGAAGCTGCTTATGTTTGTATGCTTTATTCTAATAAAAAATGGTATGGTCTAAAACAAATAAAGATATTAAATTCTCTTTACTACCTATAGAAAATTTAAAAGAAGACACTATAGTTCTAGAAGATGGGTGGATTTATATTTTAGTCCACTCTCAAGACAGGAGATGGGGGACTCTAGTTATTCCAGAAACCAAGTATGCTACTCAAAATAAAGACGTCTTAATTGCCCTTGGAAAACAGATAGGTATGGCTTTGGAAAGTATTCAGTCTGTAAATGAACTTATTTATCAATATAAAACCCTTCAGTCTTTATTTGATGGTATTGCTGATCCTCTATTTTTAATAGATGAAAATAAAAATATTATTATTCAAAACATTGCATCGTTAAATCTGGATAAGAAAATAAAAAAAGATTTTTGGAAATTATTTTTGAATTCAGAAAAGATAAAAAAGGAATTGGACAAATCCTTAACTAACGGAACTTCATCTATTATAAGATGGAATGTAGATAACCTATTTTTGAAGTAAGTATGTATCCATTGATAGAAGAATCAGCATGGACTAAAAAGGATGATTATTTATATTAGAGATATAAGCAAAGAAGTAAAGATGCAAGAACAAATTAGAAGAACAGAAAAATTATCAGCAGTAGGTAAGTTAGCTGCAGGTCTTGCCCATGAAATTAATAATCCTCTAGGAGTAATTTTATGTTATGTTGATTTACTTCGTGAAAGCATTGTAGATGAACAGGGTAAAAAGGATTTAGAAGTCATAGAAAAACATACCAAACAGGCTCAAAAGATCTTAAAGGATTTGCTTAATTTTGCCAGGCCCAAGAGTTATTTTGGTGTGTGTAATTTAGAAGAATTACTTAAAAATATAAGTGAGGTTTTTAAGGTACAGGCCAAGAAAAAAGAAATTGATTTTCAGGTAGAGATAAAATCTAAATTACCACTTTTAAAATATGATAGTTCTATTTTAGAGCAAATATTTACTAATTTAATACTTAATGCCTTTGATGTAGTAGAAGAAAAACAAGGGAAGGTAAAAATTTCTGTGGATGTTAAAGAAGAATTTGTAGTTATTGAGGTGAGAGACAATGGACCTGGCATTCCAGACACAATTGCCAATTTTATCTTTGATCCATTTTTTACTACAAAAGAGGTGGGCAAGGGAACAGGCTTGGGTTTAGCTGTGGTTTATGGGCTTGTGGAAGAGTTGAAGGGGAAGATAGAATTTTTTAATGATAAGGGAGCGGTATTTGTAATTTATCTTCCTTTAAATACAAGTGAGGACTAAAGGAAATGAATAATATATCTGTTCTGTTAGTGGATGATGAAAAAGATTTTGTAGATGGTTTGGTTAGAATTATTAATCGTTATTTTAAGGTGAGGTGTTTTAAGGCCTATTCTGCTCAGGATGCCCTGGAAATTATAGATAACAACAATATAAATATTGTGCTCACAGACCTTAGAATGCCTGGTTTAAGTGGCTTAGATTTAGTTAAAAAAATTCAGAGTAGAAATAAAGATATTACCTGTCTGGTACTCACAGCCTATGGCAGTATTGAAAGCGCAGTGGAAGCCATGCGAGCAGGTGCTTATGATTTTTTGACCAAACCCATTTCTCCTGAACAATTAAAACTGGTTTTGGGCAAGGTTTTAGAAAGAAGCAAGATTTTAGAGGAAAATAGAAGGTTAAGGAAAAAAGTTTTTGCTTCTTGTTTAGGTGGGGAGATTGTAGGCGAGAGTAAGGCCATTCAAACTCTAAAAGAACAGATTTTAGCTGTTGCTGAGACTGATTTTACAGTGCTCATTCGGGAGAATCTGGCACAGGAAAAGAATTGGTGGCCAGAAAAATTCATGAATTAAGCAAAAGAGGAAAAGAAAACTTATTTACAGTGAACTGCCCGGCTATTCCAACTACCCTTTTAGAGAGTGAACTTTTTGGTCATGTAAAAGGAGCTTTTACTGGTGCCCAGCAAAATTACGAAGGATTACTTAAAAGAGCAGACGGAAGTACAGTGCTTTTAGATGAAATTGGAGATATTGGCCTGGAGGTTCAGGCCAAATTGCTTAGATTTTTACAGGAAAAGGAAATAAAACCTGTAGGAGGCAGTAAAAGTTTTCAAGTAGATGTACGAATTTTGGCCTCTACCAATCAGCCTTTAGAAGAAAAGATAAAAGAGGGTACTTTTAGAGAGGACCTTTTTTATCGTTTAAACGTGCTGGAAATAAGAGTTCCTGCCCTAAGGGAAAGAAGAGAGGATATTCCCCTTTTGGCTACCTATTTTGTGCAAAGGACCTGCACAGAATTACAGTTGGAAGAAAAGGAGCTTTCGCCAGAAGTCCTCACTTACCTGGCCAACAGAGACTGGCCAGGTAATGTGAGAGAGCTGCAAAACTTTGTACGGCGACTGGTGGTTTTTTCTAAGGATAAACTCATTTCTGCTGAGGTGGTTAATCTGGTAGAGATGGATACCAAGCTGGATAAGGAAGATATACTTCCCTATAAGGCCTATAAAAAGAAGGTACTGGATGATTTTACCAGAACTTATTTTCAAAAGGTATTGGAAAAGACCAGAGGGAATATTTCCCAGGCTGCTAGATTGAGCGGGATTGAACGGGTTAGTTTGCAAAAGATAATTAAAAGAGTGGGATTAAAGGTTTCTGATGAATAAGCAAAATATAACTATGGACCAGGAAAAAGTGTTAAAGTTAGCCAGCTATTTACAGAGCAATGGTTTAAAACTGGGAGTGGCAGAATCCTGTACTGGAGGACTCCTTGCTCATACCTTAACAAATGTCTCAGGTAGCTCTTCATGGTTTATGGGAGGTGTTGTGGCCTATGCAACTCAGTAAAAGAAAAGGTACTTGGGGTCTCTGCCCATACCTTAGAAAAATTTGGGGCAGTAAGTACAGAGTGTGTGCTGGAGATGGTAAGAGGAGTGGCAAATCTTTTAGAGGTAGAGGTGGCAGTTGCCATTTCTGGAATAGCTGGCCCCACTGGAGGCACACTTGAAAAGCCTGTTGGCACTGTGTTTCAAGCCTACTTGGTAGGAGATAAGCTTTGGTCCAAAAAATTTTTGTTTTCAGGTTCAAGATATGAAATAAAAGTCCAGAGCGTGCAAAAGGCCTTGGAAGAACTTATTGGATATTGGGAGTAACGAATATGCGAGTTTTTTTAGGTTTGCCCCTAAATACTTACTGGCTGGAAGAAATAAAAAAGATTCAAGCTGAGTGGAAACACAAGTTTCGTTCCAGAATTTCCTGGCCTGCACCGGGTAATCATCATATTACTTTAAAGTTTTTAGGGGAAGTGGAAGAGGAAAAATAGCAGCTATTAAAGAAGTGCTTTCTGCTTTAAATTTTCCCAGGTTTGAACTTGAGTGGGAAGGTTTGGGTTTTTTTATGCGCAAAACAAGTAAAGGGTGATGTGGGCTGGGCTTTAAAGTTCGATCCAGTAGTTAAGTGAGTTG
>LZQN01000015.1_pt1 | contig 66183 bp, 84 predicted proteins | sample 768531 | NCBI WGS metagenome assembly LZQN01 (sample SAMN05207080, study PRJNA324506) | oil field metagenome | isolation source: sample BH-FW-7 from oil reservoir | place: India: Bombay High | collected 2015-12-02
GGTTTTCTTCTTTTTCTTGGCTTTCTTACTGGCTTGGATTCTTTAGGTTTTTCCTCTTTCTGTTTAGGAGATTCTTTTTTCTCTTCTATTTCCTTTTTTAATTTGCTCTTTTTCTCTTGTTTCTTCTGTTTCTTTAGCTTTTATTTCTTTATCTGTTTTTTCCTTTGCTTCTGGCTGGCTTACTTTTTCCGGGGAAGGAGTGGATATTATCTTAGCTTTGGGGGTTGGCTTGGTTTCTGGTGTATCTTTTTTTTCTTCTTTTTGTTCTTTTTCCTTATCTTCTTTTGTTGGTTCTGTGCTTGTTTTTTTGACTCTAGTACGTTTACGTCTTCTAATAATTACACCGTCTTTCGCCTTTCTTTCTTCTACTTCTTTTTTACTTTCCTTTTGAGAAGAAATAATCCTGGTTAGGCTTTCTACCTGTTCTTCTGTCAGTCCAGTCATATGACTTTTTATGTGCAAATCTATTTCTTTTGCTGCTTGGATTACTTCTTTAGTAGTTACTCCTAATTCTTGAGCCAATTCTCGTACACGTTTTTTAGCCATTATTTTTTACCCCCTTACACTTCTTTGGCCAGCCTTTATATTTTGCTAATTTTTGTTTACATTCTTCACTACAAATATAAAATCCGCGACCCGGCTTTATCTGGTTTTCATCTATTACCAATGTATCATTTATTTTACATAGCGAATAAGTTTAAACTTAGGTGCTTTTTTTTTACATATAATACAAGTTCTTATGGGAATATGACCTTTTTTCATTCCTCTACTTATTACTACTCAAAAGATTTATTGCTGCTTTAATATCAGCTATTTTTTCTTCAGAGACTCCTTCTACCTGTAAGAGTTCTTCTTCACTAGCATTAGACACATCCTCTAGACTTTCAAATCCTGCGTCTAAAAAGTTTTGCATTGGAACTTCTGCTACACTAGCTAATTGTTCTAAGATGCGCTTATCTTCATTTAATTGACTATATCTAGTTTCAGTATAGACATCTATTTTCCATCCCAGGAGCCTGGAAGCAAGTTTTACATTTTGTCCTCTTTGTCCAATAGCAGGTGTGAGTTGATCGTCTGGAACAATGATTTCCAAAATCTTTTCTTCTTCATCTACAAAGATTTTAGATATTCTGGCTGGAGCCAGGGCATTGGCTGCATAGGTGGCAATGTCAGGACTCCAGATAACTATATCGATTTTTTCTCCCTTTAGTTCAGAAACTATGTTGTGAATTCGAGAGCCCTTTACCCCTACGCAAGCTCCTACTGGATCAACATCTGAGTCTTGAGTCATAACTGCTACTTTTGCTCGCTTGCCCGGGTCTCTGGCTACAGCCATAATTTTTACTGTCCCGTCTGCCACTTCTGGTACTTCCCTGAAGAATAATGCCTTTACATAATCAGGATGAGAACGGGAAACAATGATTTGAGGTCCTCTTCCTTCTTTTTTTACTTCTATGATATATGCCTGAATACGATCGTTGCGCTGGTACCGCTCTGTTGGGATCATTTCATTTTTGGGAAGCAAAGCCTCTGTACGACCTAAATTAATAATTAGTCCTTGTTTGTCTCTGCGTTGAATAATACCATTTATAATCTCTCCAACTCTGTCTTTGTATTCTTCATAAATGATTTCTTGCTCGGCATCTCTCATCTTTTGGATGATGATTTGTTTTGCGGATTGAGCTGCTATTCTTCCTAGATCTTCTATTTTCAACTTGAAACCAAGTTCGTCGCCAACTTGAATGTTTCCATCATGAATTTTAGCTTCTTCTAAGGAAATCTCTAACTGAGGATTATTGACCTCTTCTACAACTACTTTAAATTGGTATACTTCTATTTCATTGGTTTCTTCATTAAAACTAACTTCTATGTCTATATCATCACCATATTTTTTATAAGCAGAAACTCTTACAGCTTCTTCTAAAGTATCAATTAGTAAATCTTTATCTATACCTTTGTCTTTAGATATTTGTTCAATTACTTTTTTTAATTCAGTACTCATATTTTTACTCCTATCTCTAGAACTTATATTCTAGATTTATCTTTTCTGTTTCAAAAAAATCTATTTCTATATTTTCTTTACCTGTATCAATTGTAAAAATATTTTCTTTTACTTCCTTTAAGTTGCCTTTGATTACTTTTCTTTTATTTAATGGAGTTTTTAATTTAACTTTTATTTCTTGTCCAAGATATTGAGTTAGTTGTTCTGGTTTAAAAAATTTTCTATTTAATCCTGGAGAAGATACTTCCAAAACATAAGAATTGGGAATCATTTCTTCTATATCCAGGACAACTTCAATGTCTCTGCTTAGTTTAGCCAGTTCATCTATGTTAATACCTTCTTTTTTATCTGCATAAACTCTAATTAATACCTTTTTTTCCTTTGGGTAGAGATATCTCTAGTCCCATAATTCAACCTGGTTTATAAGGCATTGTTGTTGAATGATTTTCTTTTAATTTTTCTTCAATATTCATTTTTTTGTTCCTTAAAAAAAAAGTGGACCCGAAAAGGGGTCCACTCCATCTTTTACCTTTTTTGGGTGGAGTGGAGCGGGTGACGGGATTCGAACCCGCGACTCCAAGCTTGGGAAGCTTGCACTCTACCAACTGAGTTACACCCGCTCGAAGCAACTATTTATAATCAGTATAGTCTGGGTCTTGTCAAGAGAAAAACAGCCTATTTTTGTATATTTTTTGGATTTTATTTTTGTTTTTAAGATTAATTTTAAAGGTATTGGTCTATTATTTGCTAGTTGAACCAACAAGGAGGTAAAAATGCAGAAGGGAATGTATTCTGCCCTTTTTGGAGCCTTAAGCCAGGAATTTCGTTTGAATATAATTGCCAATAATTTGGCCAATGTAAACACAGTAGGTTTTAAAAGGGAAAAAACCGCTTTTGCAGATGTTTTTACCCGTTTTGCCTCTGATTATGTGGACCCCAATACTTCCTTAAAGCCAGTAGTGCCCTGGCCTGAGGCCAATCTCGTGTCAGAAACTCGTCTTACTGGAAATTATGTGGACTTTAATCAAGGAGCTTTAAAGCTTACTGGCAATTCTTTAGATGTAGCTATTGAAGGAGAAGGTTTTTTTAAAGTCCAGACTCCAGGAGGCATAAGGTATACTCGCAATGGTAGTTTTGCCAGAGACCCTGTAAGTGGCAATCTGGTTACTGCTCAAGGATATCCTGTTTTGGGAGAAGGTGGACCTATTGAACTTCCTGAAACCGGTCAAATTGTCATTAATGAAAAGGGACAAATAAGCGTGGATGGAGATATCATAGGTAATTTAGCTGTAGTTACCGTGACAGATTTAAGAAGTTTAAAAAAAGAAGGAGAGAATCTTTTATATATTGAAGGAAACAAAGCTCAAGAAGTCCCTCTGGAAAATGCTTTGGTCAAGCAGGGTTATTTAGAGGATTCCAATGTACAGGTAGTAGAGGAAATGGTGAGCATGATAGATACCTTAAGGACCTTTGAATCTTTACAAAAGGCCATGACTATCTCTCAGGAAGAGGATCAAAAGGCCATAAGAGATGTGGGAACAACAAGATAAGTTTTTATTAAAGAGGAGAAAGTAATATGATGAGATCCCTATGGACAGCAGCCACAGGAATGATTGCCCAGCAGCTAAATATTGATGTTACTGCCAATAACTTAGCCAATGTAAACACCATTGTTTTAAGAAAAGTAGAGCAGAGTTTGAAGATTTAATGTACCAGAATCTAAAAATTGCTGGAGTGGAAAACCAGGGTTCTAGAATTCCTGTGGGTATGCAGATTGGAATGGGAGTCAGACCTGTGAGTGTGCACAAGCTCTTTTCTCAAGGTGATTATCAAAATACCGGTAATCCCTTGGATTTGGCCATAGAAGGAGATGGTTTTTTTCAGGTAATGGTAAATGGTGAGCCAGCTTATACCCGGGCTGGAGCTTTTAAACTGGATAGTGAAGGTAGAGTGGTTACAGCCAATGGCTATGTATTGCAGCCTGAATTTACTGTGCCTGCAGAGACTCAAAATATAGTGGTTACAGAAACCGGACATATTGCTGCCCTGGATAAAGAAGGCAATGAACTGGCTTCTGCAGATATTCCCCTATATACCTTTATTAACCCCAGTGGATTAAAAAGTATGGGGCGCAATTTGTTTTTACCCACTGAGGCTTCAGGGGAAGCCACAGAAGGTACTCCAGGAGAAAATAATGTGGGCACCATTGCCCAGGGTTTTTTAGAAATGTCCAATGTGGAGCTGGTAGAAGAAATGGTCAACATGATTGTTGGCCAGAGAGCTTTTGAAATAAATTCAAAGGCCATTACTACTTCTGACCAGATGCTCCAGATTGCCAATCAAATGAAGAGATAATGAGAAGGATTTTTTTTACTTTAGTTTTTTGCTTGGGTCTAGTTAGCTATAGTCAGGGAGAGGAATTTTTTAAGGTTAAAGAATATGCAGCTACTCCCAGTGGAGTGTTTTATTTTCAAGATTTGGTGTATAAAAATAATAAACTTGATAGCTTATGGTTAAAATTAAAGGATAAGATTATTTTTAAAGTTAAAGATAATAGGGTTTATTATCTTAATAAAGAGGAAGTAAATAAAGCTTTTGCTTTCCATATAGGCTCTCTTGCTAGTAAGCTTATATATCCTTCTCGTCTTGTTTTGAAAAAAGCAGATAAGGTTCTATCTCCTCAGGATATTTTTCATTTAGTTCAGAAAGAGTTATTGCCCATCTTTGTTGCTAAAGGAGAAAAAGTAAATTTCAGGGATTTCATGTTTTCTTCAGCTATATTTTTAAATAAAAAAGAGCATTTAAAAATAAAAATTGTCGGCCGACCCAAGGTGGGTAGAAATGGAGTGGTAGCAGAAGTAAGAGATGCTTTTAACCAAAAAAGGGGAAGTTATAGTGGCAGTGTTTTTGTTGATGTGTGGAAAAGTGTTCCGGTTTTGGGTGCTCCTTTGAATCGAGGTGAACCTTTGAATCCTGCTGTAATTACTTATAAATTAAAAAACTTGGCTTATATTTCTAAAGATATCTGGAATGGTAAAAATTTTAATTATCGGCTGCGAGTAAGTTTAGGAGTGGGAGAAGTACTTACTCTGGATAAGCTAGAGCCCATTCCAGTTGTAAGTAAAGGAGACAAGGTAACTATTGTTTACCAGGGTAATAGTGTGCTTTTAAAAGGAATAGGCATAGCTTTAGAAGATGGTTTTTTAGGGGAAAAGATTGTGGTGAAAAATATGGATAGTCAACGCAAAATAATAGGCAAGGTCATTAATTCTGGAGAAATCAGGGTATTTTAGGGAGAAGAGACAATGAAAAGATTAGCTCTTATTTTAATTTTTTGTTTTGTCTTGGGAGCTTGTGCTCCCAGCCAAAAAAAGGTTGTTCCTGTTCCTGCCTTATCTCCCTTGCCCCAGGAAGAGGTAGCTCAGCCAGAAGAAAATCCTGGCAGTTTGTTTAAAGAAGGGGAAGTTAATTTGCTTTTTGCTGATAGCAGGGCCAGACAGGTTGGAGATATTGTAGTGGTCAATATTGTGGAAACTGTTTCAGCTAAGAATAAAGCTTCTACCAAAGCAGACAAAGAGTCTACTTTAAACCTGGGAGTAACGAATTTTTTTGGCCAACAAAACATGCGAGCAGTTCCTGTAGGCTCTGTTCTGGGATTTGGTCCCAATCTGGGGCCAAGAGCAGCAGTGGGCTCTACTCCTTTAGTAAAAGCCAGTTCAGCTTCTACCTTTGATGGTTCTGGAGAAACCAAACGCGAATCAGATATTACTGCCAGTATTGCTGCTAGAGTGGTTAAAGTGTTATCCAATGGCCTGTTGCAGATTGAAGGAGCCAGAGAAATCAGGGTGAATGGAGAAACCCAAATTATTGTGGTTCGAGGTTTGGCCAGAACAAAAGATATTGCTGCTGATAATTCCATTTCTTCCAATTATTTGGCTGATGCCAAAATCGAAATATATGGTGAAGGGATTTTGGCAGACAAGCAAAAACCAGGTTGGTTGACCAGGTTGTTGGATAATATCTGGCCTTTTTAGGAGTTTAGTATGTGGCAAAGAATATTGGTGTTTGTCTCTGTTTTCCTTTTCTCTTCTAGTTCCTGGGTGCTGGGAGTAAGGATAAAGGATATTGCCCAGGTCTCAGGCGTGCGCACCAACCAGCTTATTGGTTATGGTCTGGTGGTGGGACTTTCTGGTACAGGAGATAAGAGTAATACCCAATTTACCATTCAGTCTCTGGTCAATATGCTGGAAAATATGGGAGTAAGAGTGGATAGAAACTCCCTTAAGGTAAAAAACGTAGCTGCAGTGATGGTTACAGCTCAAATGCCTGTTTCTGCCAGACCTGGTAGTAAACTGGACGTAACAGTTTCTTCCATTGGAGATGCCAGTAGTTTACTGGGTGGGGTGTTATTGCAAACTCCTTTAAGAGGTATAGATGGCAAGATTTATGCCCTGGCTCAGGGGGCCCTGGCAGTGGGAGGTTTTTCTGCTGGAGGAGAGGCAGCTACTGCTGCCAAAAATATTGCCACTGTGGCTAGAATTCCTGGTGGTGCTATTGTGGAACGAGGTATCCCCTTTGATTTTTCCAAGCAAGAAGAGATTACCTTAAATTTAGCAACCTTTGATTTTTCTACCACCAATCAAATTTTAAACCGAATAAATAGTAGTTTTAATGCTCCCTTGGCTTCTGCTCCCAATATTTCCACTGTAAAAGTAAAGATTCCTGAAAGGTTTAAAAACAACTTAATACCCTTTTTAGCTACCTTAGAAAATTTAGAAATAAATCCAGATACTCCAGCTAAGGTTGTAGTGGATGAAAAAACTGGCACAGTGGTGTTAGGAGAGCATGTAACCATTTCTCCAGTAGCCATTTCCCATGGCAATTTACACATAGTGGTGCAGGAATTGCCCCAGGTTTCTCAGCCAGAAGTTTTTCTCAGGGAGAAACAACTGTAGTGCCTAGAACTCAACTGGGAGTAAAAGAAGAAAAAAAGAATCTTGTTCTCTTAAAGGGAGCTACTATTCAAGAACTGGTAAAAGGCTTAAATGCCATGGGTGCTACACCTAGAGATTTAATCTCTATATTAAGGACCCTGAAAGCTGCAGGAGCTTTACACGCTAAGTTAGAGATAATTTAAAATGAAAACAGATTATTTTCTTAAATTAGGTAAAATAGCCTTAGAAAAGGCTACAGAAAAGAGTGTAAATATTGCTCATAAGCAGCAAAAACAAAGAGAACTAAAAAAATTAAAAGAAGTAGCCCAGGATTTTGAAGCTATTTTTTTGCAAAAAAATCTGGGAACAAATGCGCAAAACTGTACCTAAAGAAGGTTATTTACATAGCAAAGAAGAGGATATGTATTTAAGCCTTTTTGATATAGAGTTGAGTAAAATTATGGCCAAAAGTGGAGGAATAGGTTTAAGCGAGCTTATTTTTGAACAACTAAAGGAACGAGTACAGCATTTAAATTCTTCCGTTGCAGAAGTAGATAAAGAAGCCCAAAATATAGATGAGCAAGTGGATAGATTGGCCAGGAAGATAGTTGAGCAAAAGCAAAGCCCTAAGGGTGGCATTGTTGCTTTTCCCCAGAGCCTTGCACCTGATAAAAGACTAGGGGAAAACTTTGTTTGGCCTGTAAAGGGAGAAATAAGCTCTTCCTTTGGATGGCGAATTGATCCGTTTACCGGTCAGAAGGCCTGGCATAGCGGGATAGATATTGCAGTGCCAAAAAATACTGAAGTTAAAGCCTGCTGGTCAGGAAAGGTAATTTTTGCAGGAGAAAAGGCAGGTTATGGCAAAACCGTTATCCTCAAGCATAAAAATGGACTTATTTCTCTTTATGCTCATAACTCCAAGTTGTTGGTAGAAGAAGGTCAGTTTGTGCGTTTTGGCCAAAAAATTGCTTTATCTGGAAGTAGTGGCAGATCAACTGGTCCTCATCTACACTTTGAACTTAGAAAAGGTGAACTGGCCTTAGATCCTCTGGCCTGGCAAAACAAGGAAGATAACTCTTTAACTGCTTAAGATAATTAAAAAAGAGGAAAAAGATGTTTAAAGAAATTTTGCAAAGATTAAACAAGGCCATGGAGTTATTGCTAAATTTACTAGAGGAAGAATTTTCCGCTTTAAAGAGTAGAGAAGTGGAGAAAATTTCCTCTCTGGAAGCTTCTATTCAGCTTTTATTGGAACAACTGGAAAAAGAAAAATTTTTTCTTAAGGAAAGGATTCAAAGAGATAATTCTCTTGGTTTAAATGATTTTTTTGCCACTTATCCTCAAGGGGAAGAGGCTTTTTTGTGGAAAAGTCTGGAAGAAAAGCAACATAAAATACATTTGGCAAGCAAGCGCAATAGTGACCTGGCTTTTGCCTTAGCCAGACAAACAGTTGATTTACTTACTTTTTTACAAAAGAAAATTAAAGATAGTAATAGAGATAATGCCATTTATAATGCGGGAGGAAAGGTTCAAGGAATTGACAATGTGAGAAAACTCAGGAGTAGTTTTTAATGCCTGGAATAAATTCTATCCTGGACATTGCAAGGCAGGCCCTTTTTGCCAATCAATCAGCAATAGAAGTAATTGGCAATAACATAGCCAATGCCAATACTCCTGGCTATAGAAGACAAGAAGTACGTCTGGAAGAAGCTCTAGCCATTGACTATGCTCCAGGGCAGTTGGGCACTGGAGTTAGGGCTAAAGAAGTAATCAGGCATTTTGATCAGTTTGTAGAGGATCAATACAATACCAGAGCTTCTCAAAGGGAAATGTATTCCAAGTTATATGAAGCCTTAAAGAATGTGGAAATACTTTTTAAAGAGTCTGAAGATAGTGGTATAAACCAAGTTTTAGCTCAGTTTTTTGCTGATTGGCAGGAATTAAGCCAGCGCCCTGAAGATAGTAGCGTGCGTACTGCTCTTTTGGGTCATACCCAAAATCTTATTAATGCGCTTCACCTTACCTCTACAGATTTAAATAATTTTGAATTGCAGATGGATGACTTTATTGAGCAAGATGTGGATAGGGTTAATGAGATTTTAAAGGAGATAGCTAGCTTAAACACTGAGATTACCATTCACGAAGAGCCAGGAAAAATAATGCCAATGAATTAAGAGATAAAAGAGATGCCCTGGTAAGAGAATTAGCAGAAAAGATAGATATTAATTATATTGATAATGGCCTGGGGAATGTTATTATAACCACAAAAGGTGGACATACTCTGGTGGATGGAGATTCTTATTTTGAACTTAAATTTGAAACTGCTAAAACTATTACTTCTTTAACCAGTGGTTCAGCCTTTACGGATAGTATTTATTATGAGGGTAGTTCCAATTATGAATATACTATTGTCATAACGACTGGTGGAGCGGCAGATGGTACAGCTCAGTTTAAAGTGTCTATTGATGGAGGAAAAACCTTTCTGAAAGATGAAGACGGCAATGATCTGGTTTTTGCTGCAGATGCCTACAATAATAGAATTACTTTGCCCAATGGAGATTTGAAAATCTGGTTTGGCAGTGCCAGTGATCCTCAAAGTGCTGCTACTACTAATTTGTCTGCAGGAGATAAATTTACCATTATCCCTAAAACAGGCCTATATTGGTATGAAAATGCTTCTAGTTTTATGAATATTACGCCCCAACAGCTTCCTGATGGTTCTTTAAACGAACGTAGACTTATTGGAGGAAGTATTGCTGGTTATTTTTTATTTCGAGATGCTTATGTGGGCAAGTATCAGGAAAAATTAGATGCTCTGGCCAAATCCCTGGCCTGGGAAGTAAATAGAATCCATTCTCAGGGAGCTGGATTGGAAAAATTTACTTATAATCAAGGAAGTTATGAAGTAACCAATACCAGTGTTGCCCTGGGTAGTGCTGCTTCTGGTTTAACCTTTGGCAGCAAATTACAAACAGGTAATTTTTCCCTCTTTATCTATGATAGTAGTGGCAATTTAGTAAATGATGGGCCTTTAGATTTTGACTCAGGCACTGCTGGAATCCAAAATTTTGATCCCAGTTCTCACAGTTTAGAGGATGTGCGGGATGCTATAAACAATACTTTTGGCACTTATGTTACAGCTTCTATTGTGGACAACAAGCTTTTTATTCAGAGAAGAGATAGTTATTCTTTTGCCTTTGGTGAGGATAGTTCTGGCCTTTTAGCTGCCTTAGGGCTTAACTCTTTTTTTGCTGGTGAGGATGCGAATTCCTTAAAAATAAATGATTTTGTTCATAGCAATATTAGCTATATAAATAGTGGACATGTGAATGGAGATGGAGAAGTAAACACAGGAGATAATTATATAGCTTTAAGTATTGCTGAACTTGGAAACAAAGATGTAAAAATATATACAACAATAGATGGAACAACTTCTCAGACCATTCAGGAATATTATAACAATTTGGTTGGGAATGTTGGTGCTGACACTGAAATGACAAATTATAACTATAACTACAATAAAGTATTGGCTGATGATTTAAATAGTAGACAGGAAGAGATATCTGGCGTAAATATGGATGAAGAGATGAGTAATTTGATTAAATTTCAAAACTCTTACACTGCTGCAGCTAAATTGATTCAAGCAGCCAATGAGATGGTACAGGTTTTGCTTAGTATGAAATAATTTTTTATAGAGAGGAAGGTATGCGAGTTTCTCAAAGAGATTTATATACAAACTTTATAAACCAGATGAATTATTCCACTTCAAAATTAATGGAGTTGAATAAAAAGGCTTCTTCTCAGAAAAAAATCAATGTACCTTCAGATGATCCTGTGGGAATGACAAGAGTTTTAAACTATCGAGATTCCATATCGGCTCTGGAGCAATATGCAAAGAATATTGATACTGCCAAGGGATGGTTAAACCTAGCTGATGAAACTTTGATGCAAGTAAATACCATTTTAACAAGACTAAAAGAGATTGCAGAGCAATCTGCCACAGGGACTTTGACTAAAGATCAAAGATTAGCCCTTTCCTATGAAGGAAGACAGCTTTTCAGCCAGCTATTGAATTTGTCCAATACTGAATATGAAGGCAAGACTATTTTTTCCGGGCATAAAACTACGACTAATGCCTTTCAAGAAGTATTATGGATTACTTCCAATCAGGATGATGATGTAGAAAATTATATAAATAATATTAATGGAAGCAATTCACAAACTGTTTTAGTTCAATTTTTAGATAGTGGAGTAGTAGGAACAGATACCTTAAACTATAGATACTCTACTGATGGGGGGGAAACCTGGAATACAGGGACTTTAACTGCAGGTAATACCACCCTTAATGTGGCTGGAGTACAAGTGGATTTTAGTGCTGGTTATACAGTAACAGCTAATTCTGCCACTGATTATAATGATACTTCTGGGACCTGGCTATGGATAAGGCCCAGCGCAGAGTATCTGGGAGATAGTGAAGAAGATATTGAACTGGATTTTTATACCCAAAATACTGCTTTAACTGCCAGTGTATTTGGAGAGTTTTCCAGAGATGTAATGGTTAGAATTGATGACATTAGTGGAAGCACTGTTACTTATTCCTATTCTACAGATGGAGGAGTTTCCTGGGATACTGGGCATACTACAGATAATACCACCTTGCTTTTACCTGAAGGAAGAATTGAAGTAAATGCTACCAGCAATTTAACTGCAGGTGATCAATTGTTAATCAGGCCTGCTCGGGCCAAAATAGAATTGGAAATCTCAGCCAGTGAAAAGGTACAAATCAATAATATAGGCAAGGATATCTTTGGAGGTATTTTTGAAGGCAGTGCTGTGTTTGATGGAGAAGGAAAAAATTTATTTGAAACAGTGGGTAAATTTATTGGTTTCTTAGAAACCAATAACCAGGATGGAATTCAGGAAAGTCTGGAAAATTTAAGTGCAAGTTTAAAACATATTTCTACCCAGCTGGCTTCTGTGGGAGCCAGGGAAAATCGTTTGGAAGTTGCAGACACTATTCTTTCTGGTCTTTCTTTGAATGAAAAAGAGAGGCTTAGTAATATAGAAGATGTGGATGTTGCAGAACTTATGACAGAGCTTAGCAATCAGCAAATAGTATATCAAGCTGTTTTGAAGTCTTCTGCTATGATAATGAGAATGAATCTGCTTAATTATATTTAATTGTTATGTTAATATTATCTAGAAAAAAAGTGAAAGTTTTTTATTGGAGATAAGATAAAAGTCACTGTTTTAGAGTGTAAGGGTAAAACTGTGAAGTTGGGCATAGATGTGCCAGAAGAGATAACTGTTTTTAGAGAAGAGATATATTTAAAAATTAAAGAAGAAAATAAAAATTCTCTTTTAAATAACAAGGAAGACTTTTATAAGGTTTTAGATTTATGGAAAACAAAATAATTATATCTTCTAGAGTTGGTAAAGTAGCTCTCGAAAAGGATAAAATAATTACTTTTCCCAGAGGACTTATTGGTTTTGAAAACTATCAAGAGTTTGTTTTACTTCAAATAAAAGATGATTCACCTTTTTTCCTTTTGCAGAATATAAAAAATAGCCGTTTGGGATTAATTGTAACAGACCCTTTTTTATTTGATACTAACTTTAGTTTTAGTTTGAATTCTATCGAAGAAAAGATTTTAAAGATAAAGAAAAGGGAAGATATAGTAGTTTTGGTAACAGTTAATATCCCTCCTGGTGAACCAGAAGAAACAACTTTAAATTTTAGTGGTCCTATTGTTATAAATAAAAAGCTCGCCTGGGTTTACAGATTGCTTTGGCTGACCCTAAGCTTTGTAGGCATTTAAAATTAAAAGACTTTACTTACAAAAAAACTTCTTTAGCTCCACAGATCTAATTCTTCTTTTACCAGTTTCTCAGCTATCTTTTGCGCATCAGGTTGGTAGGTGTTGTTGACTATCTGTTCTTTTAGGACAGCTATTTTTTCACTGCGTTCTTCTGGGCTTTGGCGAGCTACATTTAGGGCTTTGGCATAGAGTTTTGCTTCTTGGGAAAGGGAGACTTTATCTGCAGTAGAACTGGACTTTTTGGGAGATGAGGATTTTTTTTGTTTTTCTATTTGTTCTTGCTCAAAGGCTTTTACTTTATCTAAAACATTTTTTATTTCCATAACCTCTTCTCCTGGTTTAGAGCATGGTCTTGTTTACTTTATTGATGGTAATTTGCCATAATTTCTGCAAAATTTGTTCCTTCTCTTGAGGAGTTAATTCTTCTAAACCCTTAGCTGTCTTTTTTAAAATGTGCAAGTCATCTCCATTGGGTGGTGGGTATTTAAAAATTAAAGGCATACCCACTTCTTTTTCTAAATCGGCTTTTATTTCTAAAACTATAGGATTTTCGCTTTCTGAAGTTAAAAGATTTTCAATAATTTCTCTGGAGATTTTTTCCACCATTTGTCGACGTTTGGCTTCTGGCGAGATAGATATGGTATCTTCTCCCATTTGCCTGAGAATACGCTTTAGGCGTGCAATCCTCCTGCCCTGATTTAGCTCTTTGACATAAATCTTAATCAGATTTTTATTGTAAGGATTTATGGTCATATTTCTCCTCTTCTACCTTTCTATCGACAGCTTTTTTTAAAACTTTAGGTTTTTTTGAAAAAACATTTTTGTCAAAAAAAAGGTAACAAAGAGGGTGAATAAGCAAAGAAAGTTTTAATTAAACAGGAGGTTATAAAGATGTTTAGAACTTATTTAAAGTGGTGGTTGGTAGTGGCGTTATTTTCTGGAATGGTTTTTTATTCCACTTTAACTATGAGTAATTATCTGGCCCTGTCTGTAGTTTTTTAAAGCTCTTTACTACGCTTAAAACTGGCTAAAATGCCTTCTAAGATGGCAGTGCGCAGGCCTTTTTCCTCCATTTTGTTTAGTCCATAAATAGTAGTCCCTGCTGGAGAAGAAACCATTTCTTTGAGTTCACTTAAGGTAAGAGTTTCTTTTTGGGCTAACTCTACAGACCCTTCAAAGAGGGCTAAGGCCATTTCTTTACTTTGCCTGGCAGTAAACCCAAGGGTAATCCCTGCCTGGACAAAGCTTTCCAGGATGAGAAAAACAAAGGCTGGGCCAGAACCAATCATAGCTGTAAAGCCATCAAATAACTTTTCTTCCAGCACATAGGTTTTGCCCAGGGAAGAAAAGATAGAGAGAACAGTTTCTTTTTGTTCAGAAGTGAGCTCTGGATGGTCAAAGCAGAGGGCAAAAACTCCTTTGCCTATAAGGGCTGGAGTATTGGGCATAACCCTTACCAGAGGGCAGAGGTTTTGACTAAACTGGGCTAGAGATTCTAACTTTATTCCAGCTGCAATGGATATAAGGCATTTTCTACTTCCCAGTTGAGGAAGTATTTGATTTATAACTGAACTGATGTGTTGAGGCTTTACAGCCAGGATAATGTAATCTGAATTTTTACTGAGTTCTTGAACGCTTTCAGCAATAAGAAAATCTGCTTCTTGGCTTAAGTTTTCAATTTTTTGACTATCCAGCTCATAAACATTGAGGATAAATTGTTTTTGGGCAGAGAGCCCTTTAATTAGGCTCCTCCCATATTTCCAGCACCAATAAAACCTATTTTGGTTTTCATTGTCTAACCTACTATTTCTAACTTATTGAAAAAATAGTTTATTTCTATTTCAGCATTTTCCTTGGAATCAGAGCCGTGCACAGAATTTTTTTCAATATCCAGGGCGAATTTTTTGCGGATAGTGCCTTCTTCTGCCTTGGCAGGGTTGGTTGCTCCCATGAGCTTTCTGTACTTTTCAATGGCGTTTTCACCTTCTAAGACAGAGACAACCACAGGGCCAGAGGTCATAAAATCAGTCAAACTGTCAAAAAAGGGTTTGTCCTTGTGCACTTGATAAAATCCTTCAGCTTGCTCTTTGGTTAATTTGATTTTTTTTAAAGCTACTATTTTTAGACCTGCTTCTTCAATCATTTTGAGAATTTCACCTGTAAGGTTGCGGGCAGTAGCATCAGGTTTGATAATGGATAAAGTCCTTTCAACCATTCTAAGTTAACCTCCCTAAAAATTTTTCTTCTTCTACAGTTTAAACTTTAAATAGGCAAGGATAAAAAAGAGTCTAAAGTAGCTCTTCTACCAGGATTGTTTTAACCTGGGGAGACTTTTCTTGAGACCATTTTTGCAGGGCTTTAAAGGTTTCTTCATAAGGATGGCCAATGGCAATAGCTGTTCCCTTTTTTAAAGCCAGAGCCTCAGCCTTTTTTAACTGGAAAAGAATACTTTTTTCATCCTGAACATTATCCAGAAAAATATCCCTTTTGAGTAGTTTTATTCCCATTTGTTGGGCCAGAAGTGTTGTAACACTTTTAGGCGTGGTAAGGCTATCTAAGAAAAATAGATTTTTTCTTTTAAGTATGGAAAATACTTTTTTCATTCCAGGTTTATATTCCGTAAACCTTGATCCATGTGATTGTTTACTCCTTTCACATAGGGCACTTTTGCTAAATCTTGTAAGCAGGTTTGTTCAATGCCCATTAAGTCCATAAAGGTAAAGAGAGCACCAGCCCAGGGTTGGCTTTTTGGGGATAGCCTTGGGGCTCCATGGGCAGATGAAGCATCACTCCCTGGTTTTTTAAATGGGTTTTAGTGGCTATTTCTCTACTATGAGGAGCATAAGGTAAAAAAGAAAAGGTAAGTTTAAGAGGTAAAGACAGTAGTTTATTGGCTAAAGGCACACTTCTACCCATATCGTCGATAACAATAACTAATTTACCCTGGGTAACTGTTTTTGGTAGGTATTCTTCTAAATAAATAATATGGGTTAAAATGTTGTTAATTGTAAGATAATAGGTTTGAGGTTCAACTTTTCTTATACTAGCAAAAGGAGTTAGCTTTTTGATGTTTTTTTAAGATTAGATATAAATTTTGCAGGATTCGAAACATAAAGAGAAAGTTCTTGTAGTTTAAAAGATATATTATCCAGATATCTATCTTTATAATTATGACTGGTTATTTTTACTTTTTGTCCATGATTTGTATACAAACTCTGTATAATAATTAAATCTACTTCTTTTAATTTTAAAATAAAATCATTTTTACTTCTTCTTCATATTCCAGATGATTATTTTGAGGAGTATTTTTTATGTTAGTGGGAGTAGTATTTATTTTTTGTTTTTGGGAAAAACTATATTTTTTAGGAGGAAGGTCTAGGTATTGATATGCTTTATATAGAGATATAGCTAATACAAATAGAAGGAGAGAGAGTAGAATCAAGCTAAAAGAATGTTTTTTTCTTTGGGTTTTTTTGCGAGTTTTCTTTTTCTTGGCCATGAGGATAAAAAAAGCAGAGGGAATTATCCCTCTGCTTTATTCAGAGAAGCTTATTTTTTTTAGCAAAGGAAGTTTTTTTACCACTTCTAAGGCGATTTTTAGTTGATTGTCTTTGGAGAGCATTTTTTGGGCTTCCCCATTTATTTTCTTTTTTGAATTTTCTTCTGGGTGAGTTGGGTTTTTTAGATGCTGGCTAAGGTCTTTTTCTCTAAGCATTTTTTCTTCTTCTGGACTTAATTCCTGATAGGGTATCTCTAAATCTGGTTCAATACCATCGGCTTGAATGGAGACTCCAGAAGGTGTGTAATACAGGGCAATGGTGAGTTTTATGGCTGAGCCGTCAGAAAGGGGAATAATGGTTTGCACCGAGCCCTTGCCAAAAGTCTTTTCACCAAGGAGTAAAGCCCTTTTTTGGTCTTTAAGAGCGCCAGCTACGATTTCAGAGGCAGAAGCAGAACCAGCATTAACCAGCACTACCAAGGGAGCAGTCACATCTGTAGGGTCTTTATGGGCAAAGAACTCTGTTTTTTGTTCTTTGTGTCTTCCCTGAGTATAAACTATAAGTCCTTTGGATAGGAAGATATCAGAGACTTTAATGGCCTGATCTAAAAGTCCTCCAGGATTGTTGCGCAGGTCTAAAATCATGCCTTTTATATTTTTGTATTTTTTTAAAGAATTTAGAATTTCTTTAGAAGTAGTGGCTTTAAAATCTGTTATCCGTACATAGACATAACCTGGTTCCAGTTCCAGAGTTTTTACAGTATGAATGGGTATGGTATCTCGAACAATGGTAATTTTTTCTGGTTTTTCTGCGTCCTTATGCAAAATAGTAAGAGTAACTGGTTTGCCTTTAGGTCCTCTAATTTTTTTTACCGCATCCATAAGGCTTATGCCTTGAGTGGATTCTCCATCTATTTCCAAAATAATATCTCCAGCTTTTAAACCAGCTTTGTAGGCTGGAGTGTCTTCAATGGGAGCAATAACTACTAGTCTTTTATCTTTCATGCCAATTTGAATACCAATGCCACTAAATTTACCAGAAAAATCCTCTTGCATGGATTTGAGTTCATCTGCTTCAATATAGGAAGAATGGGGGTCTAGCTGTTCTAGCATGCCCTTTATAGCCCCCTTCAGGAGTTCTTGACGGGTTTTAGGCTCTACATAGTTTTGTTCCACCAGATTTAAGACCTGGCTAAACTGTTTTAAGGCCTCATAATCAGAATAAGTTTTTGCTAACAACTGGGATTGAGGAAGAAGAACCCACAAACCTATTATTGCTAGTAAGGAAATAAAACGAGACATGGATATCCTCCTAAAAAATATGCTTAAGCCACTTCAAAGGATTAACTGGTTTTTGTTTAAAACGCAATTCAAAGTAAAGGCCATAATTCTTTATTTGAGGGTAAAAACCGCAAAGTCCAATTATTTCTCCTTGCTCTACTTCCTGTCCCAGTCTAACTAAACTCTGAGATAAAAAGCTGTAAAGAGTATAATATCCTTTACCATGAGAAATAATAATAACCCTACCAAAACCTCTTAAAAGATCGTTATGCACTACTTTACCCCAGAACACTGCACGAACAGGCTCATCCTTTTTTAAAGCTATTCCTATGCCTCGTTGAGGTGGTTTTTTTCTTAGGTTAAAATTTATTTTTATTTTTCCTTGAGCAGGCCAAAGAAGTTTTCCTTTGGCTTTGGCAAAGTCTTTACTGGTGAGCATTAAAAATTTATAGTTCAGCTCTTCTACAATAGACAAAACTTCTTGAATGCGCTCTTCCTGTTTGAGTTTAAATAAGCGCATTTCTTCTATCTTTTTGAGGAATTCCAGTTTTTTAGCCAGAAGGGAGTCTTTTTCCTGGTTAATACGGGCAAGTTGTTTTTCTTTTTTAGAAATTGTATCCTGAATTTCTAGCAGTTTCAGGGTTAACTGTTCACTGTAATAAGAAAAAGTTTTATATTTTTCATTTATTTTACTTAAAATTATTTCTAACCATTTACTTTTTAACTTGTATTCCTCTTCATTTTTATAGTCAAGAATACTACTATCTTTTTGTTTTAAATATATAGGCCAAAAATTATTTAAAATATTTTCCAGTTCTTTTTTAACTTTTTCTTTGTTTTTAGCAACTATTTTATAGTCATTCATTAACTTTTTTCTTTATTTTTTATTTTTCAAGTATTTTTTCTTCTTCTTCTACTTTTTTTCTATTTCTATAATTTGATTATCAATTTTAGTTATTTCTAGTACAGACTTTCTTTCTTCTTTACTAAGTAAACTTAATACCTTTTTTTCTTCTCTTATTTTCTTTTTATAATTTTCTATCTTTTGTTTTATTTCACTTATAGAGCCAAAGCCAAGAGAAAAGGTTAAGAAGATTGCTAGGGATAAGTATGATAAGATTAGAAGATATTTTTTAAAGGACATTGGTCGCACTTAGGATTTTTTTTATGACACCACTTTTTTACTGCTCTAACGATAAGAGCATGATATTCGTTGTATAGTTCTACATTTGGCTCAAGATTAGTCATGAATAAGTCCTGTACTTCTTCATAAGAAGTTTCTTCTGGAACCAATCTGTGTCTATTTAAAAGTCTTTTAGTATACGCATCCACTACAAAGATAGGTTTTTCCAGGGCATAGAGCAGGATACTATCTGCAGTTTCAGGCCCAATACCTTTGATGGATAAAAGTTTTGGTCTTAGTTCGGCAAGGTCTTTTTTCTTTAAAGCCATTAGGTTTAAGTTGGCTTCTTGGTTTAAGAAGTGTAGGAAGTTTTTAATCCTTTTGGTTTTTAGGCGGTAAAACCCAGCTGGTCTAATTAAGTTGGCCAATTTTTCTTCTGAAAGAAGAAAAAGTTTTTTTTCATCTAAAAGATTTTCCTTTTTAAGGTTGAGAATGGCCTTTTCCACATTGTTCCAGTTGGTATTTTGGGTCAGAATGGCCCCAAGAGCAATTTCAAAGGCACTGTTTCCAGGCCACCAATAACTTGGTCCCAGGGCAGAGTAGAGGGTGGAATAGATTTGAAGAAGTTTTTCTTGTTTAGTCATAGGAAAAGAGCAAGGCTACCCATTCCTTAGAATTAAACTCTTTTGTTAGTTTAAGTCCTGATTGTAAGTAAGCTTCTTTTACCTTGGAAGCTTGTTCTTTTAATATTCCAGAAAGAATCAATTTGCCTTGTGCTTGAAGGTGTTTAAGTATTTCTTCTCTCATTTTGATTAGAGGAGTAGCTAGGATATTGGCTAAAATTAAAGAAAATTTTTGAGGAATATTTAGTTTTTTAAGGAGCCCAGCTCTAGAGAAAAGGAATCTTGCACTTGGTTTAATTTTACATTGTGTCTGGCATTGTTAATGGCATGAGGGTCTATATCCAGGCCTATTCCGGTAAGGCCCAATTTAGCACAGGCTATACCCAAAATCCCAGAGCCAGTTCCTACATCTAAAAAGGTGTCTTTGGAAGTTAATAGTTTATTTTGATGTAATTGAGCTATGACCTTTAGACAAAGATAGGTAGTGGGGTGATGTCCTGTACCAAAGGCCATTTCTGGGTATATCAAAAGAGGCAAAAGATTGCTTTTTGATTTTTCCCAGGAAGGTAGAATTTCAAAGGTGTTTTCTATTTGAATGGGAGTAAAAATTTTTTCCAGTTTTCTAACCAATCCTGTTTGGGAAGTAAAAAGGTTTCAGTTTTTATTTGAGGGAATTTGCTTTTAAGAAAAGAGACTGTTTCTTCCAATTCCTGGGGAGTGGTGAAAAAAATTTGAATTTTTTGCTCTTTCAGAGAAGTGGACTCCAGCTCTTCCCATCCCCATGGAACCAGTAGATAAAGAAGTCCCTCTAAAGGCTCTAATAGGGACCTGGGAAAGGAGAGGATAAGTCCTAAAAATTTATCTTCCACGGGCCTGGTATCTGGCTAAGTGTTTTTCTAGACGTCTGCTAAAAGAGGTTAGAACATAACAGACAATAAAGTAAAGCACAGCGATGGTTAGAAAAATTTCTGTAGGTGCAATCAGGGTCCTGTTGTTTACCTGGGTTGCAGCCCTGGTCAATTCATTTACCCCAATAATATAAGCCAAAGAGGTGTCTTTGGTAAGGCTTACGAATTGATTGACAAAAGAAGGAATCATATTTCTTAAGGCCTGAGGTAAAATAATATAACGCATGGCCTGAAAATGGTTAAGCCCTGTACCTCTTGCAGCTTCCATTTGTCCTTTGGGTAAGGCTAAAATACCAGCTCTTACTATTTCCGCAATATAAGCACTGGTAAAAACAATAAAACTGATGAGCGCACTTGTGGCCTCAGGCAAGGTATGTCCCAGGAGTATAGGGGCTAAGAAGTAAAACCAGAATATGACCATTAAGAGAGGGGTTCCTCTAACTATTTCAATATAAACCATGGCTGGATATTTGAGCCAGGGTTTAGAAGAGATGCGCATTAGTCCAAAGAAAAGTCCCAGCCAAAAAGCACCAAAAATACCACCAATGGCCAGTAAAATTCCCATCGCCAGACCACCCAGAGGTCCTTCTGGGTAGGCTCCTATTAAAAAATAGTCCATGTTATTCCATACAACTTCCCAGTGCACTGTCTACCTCTCTTGAATCTAGTATTTTAAGTTACGTAAAAAGTGTTTGTTATATAAATTGACCAATAGAGAAATAGTTAAAGAAATGGCAATATAAATTACAGTAGCTGCAGTAAAGGCTTCAAATCCATGAAATGTATAAGACTCTATCTGTCTAGCCATGTAAGTAAGTTCCATTACACCAATGGTCATGACTAGAGAAGAGTTTTTAGTCAAATTTAAGAATTGTGAGATTAGGGGAGGAATGATTATTCTAAAGGCTTGAGGTAAAATTACATAAGACATAGCTTGAATAAAACTAAGCCCACAAGCCCTGGAAGCTTCTAATTGATTTTTGGGAATGGAGTTAATTCCAGAACGAATTTCCTCTGCAATAAAGGCAGAGGTATAAACTGTGAGGGCAATTACTCCAGCAGCAAATTCAAAGTCTTGCTGGTATAGCCATTCATTTACCGCTTTGGGTAAAACAGCATCTGAGCCAAAATACCAGAAAAATATTTGGACCAATAAGGGAGTATTTCTGAAAAATTCAGTATAAGCAAGACTAAACCATTCTAAGGGTTTTACTTTGGAAAGTCTAAACACAGCAATGATGGTCCCTACGATTAAGGAAAAGAATATAGATACTGCCGAGATCTTTAAGGTTACAATAAGACCATCTATCAACCACTGGCCATATTCACCTGTTAAAACCAACTTCCAATCAAACTGATAGTTCAAGTTCGCACCTCTTTACAGGATTTTTTAGAAAAAAGGAGTTTGGGGTTTACCCAAACTCCCTGTATAGTTAGCTTTTAATAAGGCCAAACTTCCATCTTCCAGGTTAGAGGAAGATAGTATTTAGTTTGAGGACCAAACCATTTGTTGTATATTTTTTGATATTCACCACTGTTCCACATATCAACCAGAGCTCTGTTTACAAAGTCTCTAAAATCAGAGTCATTTTCAGGAAGACCAATGCCATAGGGTTCGGAAGAAATATAATCGCCTACAATGGCATAGTCATCAGGATTGGGAGCACTGTTTTTTAAACCAAGCAAGATAGTGGAATCTGTGGTCACAGCAGCCACTTTGCCCTGTTGAAGGGCCAGGAAAGCCTGAGGATAACCTTCAAAGGAAAGCACAATACACTTGGGCTGAGCTTCCTTGATGTTTTTTTCAGAGGTAGAACCTTTGGCTGTACCTACTTTTTTCCCAGCCAGATCAGCTACAGATTTGATCCCAGAATTTTTCTTTACCAGGATTTTTTGGCCATCCATAAAATAGGTAATGGAAAAATCAATGGTGTCATCTCTGGAGAACTTGTGAGTCATGGTAGCTGCAACTAGATCTACAGAGCCTTGGGTAAGCATGGGAATACGGGTAGCAGAGGTTACTGGCTTTAATTCCAGTTTCACTCCTAACTTATTGGCAATATACCTACAGATATCCACATCAAAACCCACCAGCTGATTGGTGTTTTCATCCACGAAACCAAAGGGTACCACGGCGTCCTTTACGCCAGCAATGAGTTTGCCTCTAGCTTTGATTTCTTCCAGTTTCCCCGCGAAAGCCAGGCTGGACAAAAGCATTACTGTGGCCAAAACAAACATTAGGCCGGTTAAAAATCTCTTCATAAAACCTCCTCCTTTTTTATTTATAATATTTCCTTTAAAAAGGCCTTTGTACGTTCATGAGTGGGATTGGTAAAGAAATGTTCTGGAGTACCTCTTTCCACAATTTCTCCCTGATCCATGAAAATTACCCTGTCAGCCACTTCTCTGGCAAAACCCATTTCATGGGTAACACAGAGCATGGTCATTCCATCTCTAGCCAGGTCTTTCATAACATTTAAAACTTCATTAATCATTTCTGGGTCTAGAGCTGAAGTGGGTTCATCAAAGAGCATTACTTTAGGCTTCATGGCCAAAGCTCTGGCAATGGCTACCCTTTGCTGTTGGCCGCCAGAAAGTTCTGCTGGATATTTATGAGCCTGGTCTTTAATACCTACCCTTTCCAGAAGCTCTAAGGCAATGCTTTCAGCCTGGTCTTTAGGCATTTTTCTTACCTTAATGGGAGCCAGGGTAATGTTTTTTAATACTGTTAAATGTGGGTAAAGGTTAAATTGCTGAAAAACTATTCCTATTTCAGCCCGTAAGTTGTTTATATCCACAGAAGGGTCATGAATGCTTTTCCCTTCAAAAAGGATTTCTCCCTTATCAATTTCCTCTAACCTGTTGACACAGCGAATCAAGGTGCTTTTCCCCGAACCACTAGGTCCACAAATAACCAAAACTTCACCTTTTTCCACTGTTTCATTGATGTTTTTGAGAACATGAAAGTTGCCAAACCATTTGTTTACATTACGTATTTCCAGATATGCCATGCTCCTTTCTACCCCTTTTAGTTGAGTTTTTGGTGAAAGTGTGAGACAGACCTTCATAAACCAGGCCCGTGTTTTTGTCAAATAGATGAATTTTTTTCAGCTAAGCTTTGCCTGGGCAAAGAGCTAAAAGATAATTCTTGGCAAATAGGAAGATTCTGGGTATATAAGAAAAATTGTAGCTAAAAATAGCTCCTAAGTGGGAATTTATTAAATTTTTATGGTTAAAATTCACTACCTTCCGGCAAAAAATTGTGTCTTTTATCGGCTTGGTTTCTGTATCTACCCAGAAGTCTTAAATCCAGGATACAATCAGTCCTTTCAATGTACTATCTTGTTGAAATGGGAAGAAGAATATGACCAGCTTTTGGATAAGGCTGAAGTTTTTGGCTTGGAGCTAGAAAAGGTCGAAAAGATTTGGACCAAAAAAAGCAATACCCGTTATGAAGAAATCAAAAAATGTCCTCACTTTGTAGAAGGAGAGGAAATTTTTGTCGTTATTTGTATGGTTATACCTGTTTATATGAATTACCTAAATGTAAGGGAAAGTGTAAGCATTATACCCTGGCTGAAGAAGGCTAGAAGGAGTTGGTATGGATAAGTGGTTGTTTTTTCCTTATTTGCATGAAGAGTATATTGACCCTCAATTAAGGGAAAGGGGGAAGATTTTAAATATTGGTTTTTTAGAACCAAAGACGCAGGTTTTTACTCCCTCTAATCTTTATTTTTCCCCTAAGGAGGCCAGAGCTTATTTGAATTTTTGTTTGGAATTTGGTGCACAGTTTAAAGATATAAAAGATATGAAAGCTTACTTATTACAACAAAACAGCCCCCTGGAGCCTGAAGGAGTGCTAAGTATAAAAAGTGAGCTCCTGGCCAGAGATAAGTCCAAGGAAAATACAAAATCGCTAGAAGAAAATCGTAAGTATCATATGTTGCTAATTTTATATTATGCCTATGAAGAAAGAATAATGGAAATAATAAATCTGGAAAAAAGTTTGGATGAAAAATTAGCATCTATTAGAGATATTATGGGAGTAGAAGAAGAACTTAACTTAAGTAAAAAATTATTTTTTAATGACCTTACTGGTAGATATGAGTTAAAAGCAGAACTAGTTTTTCCAGCTTTTAAGTTTTTTGCTCCACAAGCTGGTTTTATTGTTAGTGATGAGAGTGTATTTGAAGAGCTTAAAAGTAAAGGTGTGGAGTGGAGAAAAGAAAAAGAAGAAAATAACTATTTTGCATATTCTGGAGAATATAAAAACAGTAAATTTGTTTATTACAAAAAGTTAAAAGATAGAGAGGAGGCAGTGTAATGACAAAGGAAAAAATTGGACAGCGTATTAAGAAGTTTAGAGAGATGGAAGATATAACCCTTGCAGAACTCTCAACCAGAACTGGACTGGATGAAGATTTTTAAGAGCTGTAGAAGAAGAGAATATATAATCCTTCTCTAGGTCCTTTGCTAAAGATTGCCAGAGCCTTGGGTACCAGATTGGGTACTTTTTTAGATGATACTATAAGTCAGGATCCTTTGATTATAAGGCTGGAAGAAAGAAGTGAAGAGCTTACCATTTTAAAGGGTAAGAATAAGCCAACCAGTCTGCGTTTTTACTCTTTGGGTAAGGGAAAAAGCGACAGGCATATGGAACCTTTTTTTGTGGAAATATTGCCTGAATCTTCTACTGAGAAAAAGCTTTCTTCCCATGAAGGAGAAGAATTTATTGTAGTTCATTCTGGAGAAATAGAGCTTATTTATGGCCAGGAGACCTATATTTTAAAGGAAGGTGATAGTGTTTATTATAACTCTATAGTTCCTCATTATTTGTCTTGTAAAGGAGATAAGCCAGCATCCATTTATGCAGTTCTTTATTTTCCAGAAAATTAAAGGAGGATTTTTACTAAATGTGGGATAAACCTTTGCGTGAGATTACCATTGGTCAGCTTTTGGATGAGACTACAGAAAAATATCCAGATAATGACTTTGTGGTTTATGTAGATAGAGATTTTAGGCTTACTTATAGGGAGTTTTCTGAACTGGTAGATAATTTAGCCAAGGGATTGATGGCCCTGGGAGTGCAAAAGGGAGAAAAGGTGGCTATTTGGGCTACCAATGTGCCTTATTGGGTGGCTTTACAATTTGCTACAGCTAAGATTGGAGCTATTTTGCTAACTGTAAATACCTATTACAAGAGAGATGAATTAGCCTATTTACTTAGGCAATCTGAAGCAGAAAACATCTTTTTAATTGATGGGTTTAGAGATACAGACTATGTGCAGACTATTTATGATTTGGTCCCAGAACTTAAAACCCAGGAGAGGGGATTTTTAAAGAGCAAGGATTTTCCTCATTTAAAACGCGTCTTCTTTTTAGGCCAGGAAAAGCATCGAGGCATGTACACATTACCCGAAGTGCTTTCCATGGGTAGGCTCATTAGTGAGGCAGATTATAAAGCCAGGCAAAAAAGCCTTTCTCCTCACGATGTGGTAAATATGCAGTATACTTCAGGGACCACAGGTTTTCCCAAGGGAGTTATGCTTACTCACTACAATATTGTGAATAATGGCTACTGGATAGGAGAAAACCAAAGACTGGGGCCAGAGGACAAGATTTGTTTACCTGTTCCTTTGTTTCACTGTTTTGGTTGTGTTTTGGGAGTACTAGCTGCTTGCTCTCATGGTTCTACTCTGGTTATCCTGGAAACTTTTAATCCTTACCTGGTGATGGCCTCTATTGAAGCAGAAAAATGCACAGCCCTTTATGGCGTTCCCACCATGTTTATTGCTGTTTTGGAGCATAGAAGTTTTTCCAAGTTTGACTTTAGTTCTTTAAGAACCGGGATTATGGCTGGGTCTCCTTGTCCCATTAAAGTAATGCGTCAGGTTATGGAAAAGATGAATATGAAGGAGATTACCATCTGTTATGGTTTAACTGAGGCTTCACCCGTAATGACCCAGACCAGAGTGGATGACCCCATTGAAAAAAGAGTGGAAACAGTGGGTAAGGCCATGCCTGAAATAGAGGTGAGAGTGGTGGACCCAGAAACCAATAAGCCAGTGCCTCCTGGAGTTCAGGGAGAAGTATGTTGTCGTGGTTATAATGTGATGAAAGGTTATTACAATATGCCTGAAGCTACCATGGCTGCTATTGATGAAGAAGGGTGGTTGCATTCTGGAGACCTGGGAGTGATGGACGAAGAGGGATACTTGAGTATTACTGGAAGATTAAAGGATATGATTATCAGAGGAGGAGAAAATATTTATCCTAGGGAAATAGAGGAATTTTTATATAATATGGAAGGGATTAAAGATGTTCAGGTGGTAGGAGTACCCAGCAAGAAATATGGAGAAGAAGTGGGAGCTTTTATTATACCCAAGGAAGGATATGAGCTCACTCCTGAAGATGTGCGAGATTTTTGTCGAGGGCGTATTGCCAGATATAAGATACCTAAATATATAGCTTTTGTAAAAGAATATCCTCTGACTGCTAGTGGTAAAATTCAAAAGTACAAATTACGGGAAATGGCAGCACAACTTTTTCCAGAAGCTTAAACAGGGAGGGCTATTTGTTTATTTGTAATCCATTGGCTAAGCTTAATGGAGAAATTAAGGGGATTATTTTTGATTGCGATGGAGTTTTGTTTGACTCTAAAGATGTAAATATAAAATATTATAATTGGGTCAAGGAGATGTTTGGTCTTCCTCCTCTAAGCTTAGAGGAAGAAGAATATGTGCACATGCACTCAGTGCATAATTCCTTTAAAAAAATACTTCCTCCAGAGTTTTGGCCTAGAATAGAAGAGATAAGGGAAAAAATAGATTACAGTAAGCTTTATCCTTATTTAAAAATGGAGCCGGGCCTGGTTGAGCTTTTAAGTGATTTAAGGCAATGTGGATTTAAATTGGCCATAAATACCAATAGAACTAATACCATGCTTCCTATTTTAGAGGTCTTTGGGTTGAATCATTATTTTTCCCGGTAATAACTGCAGACAAGTTGGCCTTTCCCAAACCCTATCCTGAAAGTTTGTTTCTTATTTTAAGTATCTGGAATTTGGAACCAAAAGAAGTGGCCTATATTGGAGATTCCAAGGTTGATGAAGAGTGCGCCAAAAGGGCAGGAGTGCCTTTTTGGAGTTATAAAAATCCTGGTCTGCAAGCTGAAATGTTAATTCCTGATTTTTATTCTCTGCGCCAATTTTTGCTTTTAAAAAGAAAAAAAATTTGTTAAAAGGGAGTTAAAGATGTTTATCCTAAGTAATTTACTACAAGCTTTAGCTAGTGTTATTGATACCTTGTTGACCTTATATTTTTGGGTGGTGATTATTTCTGCTTTACTTTCCTGGGTAAATCCAGACCCTTATAACCCCATTGTGCGCATTTTGCATAGCTTGACTGAACCTGTTTTTTACAGGGTAAGAAAGTGGTTGCCCTTTACCTATATTGGAGGGCTAGACCTTTCCCCTGTTGTGGTTTTATTAGTAATTCAGTTTTTAAAGGTATTTCTGGTAAAATCTTTGTTTCAATTATCCATGTCTTTAACTTAGGAGTAGGTTATGTCTAAAAGTAAAGTAGATATACTCCATCATAAATTTAGTAAATCTATCTTTGGGTATAAAAAAGAAGAAGTAGATTTTTTTATTACAAGAACTTGCTGAGCAAATAGGGAAATTAACAGAGGAAAATGCTGTATTAAAGTCTAAAATAGATGAATTAGAAAAAAGTGTATCTGATTATAAAGGAAGAGAAAAGATACTGCAAAATACTCTTATTACCACTCAAAAGATGGTAGAGGATGTTAAAGCCAATGCTCATAAACAGGCTAAAAATATTATAGAAGAAGCTCAAAATAAAGCTGAAGAGATATTAAACAAAGCTCATAAAAGATTATCCCAGATTCATGCCGATATTACAGAATTAAAGAGGCAAAAAAATAGATTTGAAGTAGAGTTAAGATCTCTTATTGAAGGGCACTTAAAACTTTTGGATAAACTTGGTGAAGATGATAGTTTTGATACTATAGAGGAAAAAGTAAAATTTATAGTAAAATGATTCCTGAATTCGTACGCAAAGCTAGTAAGGGTGGCTGGTATTTAAGTGTTTGGGCGCAACCCAAGGCCAAGAAAACAGAAATTAGTGGAGTTGTAGAAGGAAAGTTAAAAATTCGAGTTAATGCTCCTCCTGTAGAGAACAAGGCCAATGAGTGTTTACTAGAATTTTTAAGTAAGTCTTTGGGAGTAAAAAAAGTGCGTTAAAACTGGTGCAAGGAGAAACCAGTAGGGAAAAATTGATTTGGATAAAAGCAGAAGAAGTTAATTGGCAAAAACTATTAAATTTATTGTAGGAGGTAAACATGGAACAATATGAATTGGAATTAATTGCTAAATATAGTGAAGAAGATCCTGAATTAAAGGCTCTATGGGAAGATCATGTAGAGTATGAAAAAAAGCTAGAAAAGTTTGAGAGCAAACCCTACTTGACTCCAGAAGAAGAACTGGAAGTCAAGGAATTGAAAAAGTTAAAGTTGGCAGGAAAAACCAAGTTACTTGCTTTGTTGAATAAGTATAAAGAAATGGAGGAGAAATAAGATGGAGCTCACCGGAGCTCAGATATTACTGGAGTGTTTAAAGAAAGAAGGAGTCTCCCATATTTTTGGTTTTCCAGGGGGAGCAGTTATTGATATTTATCACCATTTACCCAATTATCCTTTCAGGCATATATTGGTTCGCCATGAGCAGGGAGCAGTGCATGCAGCTGATGGCTATGCTCGCTCTACAGGAAAAGTTGGCGTATGCTTAGTTACTTCTGGTCCTGGAGCTACCAATACGGTTACTGGCATTGCCACTGCCTACATGGATTCTGTGCCTCTGGTGGTCTTTACTGGCCAGGTACCTACTGCGCTTATTGGCAATGATGCCTTTCAGGAAGTGGATATCGTAGGTATTACCAGACCCTGTACCAAGCATAATTTTTTGGTCAAAGATGTAAAGGACCTGGCTTTTATAGTAAAAAAGGCTTTTTATATAGCCAGTACAGGTAGACCTGGGCCTGTTGTGGTGGATTTGCCCAAGGATGTGATGCAAGCAAAGACAGCGTTTTCTTATCCAGAAAAAATTTCTTTGCGTAGTTACAATCCTCACTATGAGCCCAATAAAAAACAAATAAAAAAGGCTGCTCGTCTTATAGCCAAAGGTTCTAGGCCACTTATTTATGGTGGCGGTGGGATTATTTCTTCTGGGGCCCATGATATTTTAACTCTTTTGGCTCGCAAGTTTAAAATTCCTGTAACCACCACCTTGATGGGACTGGGTGCCTTTCCTGCTCCTGATGAACTCTGGTTGGGAATGCTGGGAATGCATGGAACCTATGCAGCTAATATGGCGGTCAATAATTCAGATGTGCTTATTTCTGTGGGCGCTCGTTTTGATGACCGGGTTACAGGCAAAGTCTCTACCTTTGCTCCCAGGGCTAAGATTATTCACATTGATATTGACCCCACTTCTATTCGAAAAAATGTCCAGGTGGATATTCCCATTGTAGCTGATTGTAAGCTGGCTTTAGAGGCTCTTCTGCAAGAATTGGAAGAAATGGATATCAATTGGGAACAGGAACATAGAGACTGGTTGGATAAGATTACAGAATGGAAAGAATCCCATCCCTTACGCTATGAGCAAAGCGAGACAAAGGTAAAACCCCAATTTGTGGTGGAAACCTTGTATGAACTCACGCAGGGAGAAGCCATTATTACCACAGAAGTGGGGCAAAACCAGATGTGGGCAGCGCAATTTTATCACTATAAGTATCCTCGCTCCTTTATTTCTTCAGGGGGCTTAGGAACTATGGGGTATGGCTTTCCAGCAGCCATTGGTGCGCAGTTAGCCCATCCAGAGAGATTGGTAGTGGATATTGCTGGTGATGGCTCCATTCAAATGAATATCCAGGAACTGGCTACAGCTGTAAGTTATGATTTGCCAGTTAAGATTTTGATTTTAAATAATGGTTATTTGGGAATGGTGAGACAGTGGCAAGAGCTTTTTTATGATAAAAACTATTGTGCCACCTGTTTGCATAAGAACCCTGATTTTGTGGCTCTGGCTAAGGCTTATGGGGCAGAAGGTTTTCGTATTATCAAGCCCCAGGAAGTAAGGCCAGTTTTGGAAGAGGCCCTTAAAATAAAGAAACCCACAGTTATTGATGTTTGGGTTGAACCAGAGGAAAATGTTTATCCTATGGTGCCAGCAGGAGCATCTTTAACCGAAATGTTATTGGTATAAGAGGAGGGCCTTAAGGTGCGACATGTATTATCTGTACTAGTGGAAAACGAACCAGGAGTACTTTCCAGAGTAGCAGGGCTTTTTAGTGGTAGAGGCTTTAATATTGAGTCTTTAAATGTGGGGCCTACTCTGGAACCAGACATTTCTTTGATGACCATTACCACCAGAGGTGATGAACAGATTGTAGAGCAAATAGTAAAACAGTTACGCAAGTTGATTACTGTTATTAAGGTGGTGGACTTGACCTATGAACAGGCTGTAGAGCGAGAAATGGTTCTGATTAAGGTGAATGCAGAAGATGAAAAAAGAGCGGAAGTTCTAAGGATTGCTGATATTTTTCGGTGTAAGGTGGTAGATGTTAGTCCAAGTGATTTGACATTGGAGATTACTGGAGATCAAAATAAGATTAAAGCCATAATTAATCTTTTACAGCGGTTTGGTATAAAAGAGTTTGCTCGTTCTGGAACAGTAGCCTTGCGCCGTTCCATGCAAATAGATTAAATAAAGAGGGAGATGAGATGAAGATTTATTATGAACAGGATGCAGATTTGAGTCTTTTAGCAGACAAGGTGGTTGCCATTATAGGGTATGGTAGCCAGGGGCATGCCCATGCTCAAAACTTGCGAGATTCTGGAGTCAATGTCATTGTGGGGCAAAGGCCTGGCGGTGCTAACTATCTCAAAGCCAAGGAAGATGGTTTTGAACCTGTTAGTGCCAGTGAAGCTGCAGCCAAAGCTGATGTTATTCAAATTCTGGTTCAGGACCAGTATCAACCTTTGGTTTATGAAGAAGAGGTTTTGCCCAATCTAACAGCTGGCAAGGTATTGGTTTTTAGTCATGGTTTTAATATTCATTACAACCAGATTGTTCCTCCCAAAGATGTGGATGTGGTTATGGTTGCTCCCAAAGGTCCTGGGCATCTGGTAAGAAGAGAATATGTCAAGGGAGGAGGAGTTCCTGCTTTGGTCGCTGTACACCAGGACTATAGTGCTCTGCTCTCAAGTATGCTCTGGCTTATGCCAAGGGCATTGGAGCTACCAGGTCTGGAGTAATTGAGACTACTTTTGCTGAAGAAACTGAGACTGATCTTTTTGGTGAACAAGCTGTGCTCTGTGGAGGAGTAAGTGCTCTTATTCGGGCTGGTTTTGAAACCCTGGTAGAAGCGGGTTATCAGCCTGAGATTGCCTTTTTTGAATGTATGCATGAATTAAAATTAATTGTAGACCTTTTGTACGAAGGTGGGTTTAAAAAGATGCACTACTCCATCTCTGATACTGCTGAGTATGGAGATTATACCAGAGGCCCCAGGGTAATTAACGAGCAGGTAAAAGCAGAAATGAAGAAAATTTTAGCTGAAATTCAAAATGGAGAGTTTGCTAGAGAGTGGATTTTAGAAAATAAAGCTGGTACTCCTGCGTTTATGGCTCTGAGGAGAAAAATGCATGAGCATCAAATTGAACAGGTAGGAGATACCTTAAGAAGTATGATGGCCTGGTTAAAAAATAAATAACTGGGTGAGATAATTGTATGATTTAAAAAGCGGATAGAACATTCTATCCGCTTTTTTCTTTTACAACTAGTTTTTACTGTCAGCAATCTTTTTAGTGTTTTCGTAGATTTTAAAGATGACAATGATGAGTTCGCACCAGATTCTAACTCCTACAGCCCCCAGCACTATGGTAAGCAGGCCCATAAGAAACTTGCCAAAAGTAAATCCACCATATCCGGCAAACATAGAACCTATCCCTCCAATAACAACTATAACCAACAATATCCAGTAGATAATAGTGATGAGTTTGGGTACCAACATTTCTTCAAAAAACAAATAATTTTTCATCTTCTCCTCCTTAAGTTTTGGGTTTGAGTTTTTAAAATATTTGCCCATACTTTTTTATAAACATATTAAATAGCTATAAGTTATAAAAGCTATTTTTTAAAATTATGCTTAGGTAAAAAAAAATAGTTTGTAAACAGGTTATTTTGTTTTTTTAAGAAAAATATTGCGAGAAAGTAAGGTATAAGGGGAAGTGATAAAGCAGAAAGGGCTTAGAATATTTTTAGTTTTCTGTATCTGTTGATTGCGCCCATTACTTCTTGCAGCCTGGGAAGGGCCAGGCTGCCTGGATGCCTGGGAAAATAGGGAGATAGGCTGTCTAATCCCTTTTTTCTAAGTCTTTAAATATTTCTTCCACTGCTTGCAGAAGTGTCATTTCTTTTTTTACAGAAGAACTTAAGCGTTTTAAGATTAAAGCTATTACTTGAGTTTGTTCTTGACAGGCAAGTTGTTCTAAAAAACTTAGGTCTAATAATTCTCTATCTACTAAAATATGGTACTTGTCTTTTACTTTTATTTTTTTTATTAAAGGAAAAGAAAATTTGTTTATTTTTCTTAACTTCAATTGAGTAAAGTCTTTTATAGTTTCTTTTTCTCGAGTTAAAGGTAGTTCTTTTAATTATTTTTTTGGCGGGCAAAGTAACATCTAAGGGTTTATAATTTTTCATCATTATTACTGTATCAGCTACCTCTAGATAATCTCCACACCCTCCCAGGACCAGGATAGTGGATACTCCAAAGCTAGTGTATAATTCCTTAACCCTATCTATAAAGGGGGTTATGGGTTCATCTTCTTTGTGGATTAGAGTTTGCATGCGTTTATCTCTAATCATAAAATTGGTAGCACAGGTATCTTCGTCTAGGAGCAAAAGCTTACTTTTACTTTCCAGGGCTTCAATAATATTTGCTGCTTGAGAAGTACTGCCACTGGCATTGGGGGTGGAAAATTTTTGGGTATCTAGGTTAAAAGGAAGGTTGGAGATAAAAGGGGAGATATCAGTACTGGCAATGAAGCGCCCATCTTCAGCCCGTATCTTTACCGCACTTTCTAATGTTACTACTCCTTCTCTGCCATCTCCTGGGATATGATTATATATTCCTCGTTCCAGGGCTTTGAGAAGGGTACTTTTGCCATGAAATCCTCCACCTGTAATTAAAGTGATGCCCTTTTTTATTCCTAACCCTTTTATTTTGCCCTGGTTGGGAAGCTCAACTTCTATTTCCAAAGAAGGTGGAGCAAGAAAGGGAAGGGCACCTTGGGTTAAAGGCTTTTCACTGACCCCACTTTCTCTGGGTAAAATAGCGCCATTGGCAATAAAAGCGACCAAGCCCAATTTATCTAAATTGTTGCGTAACCACTCTTGATCTTCTATGCATTCAATATGGTGTTGAATTTTTTTGGAATCCAGGTTTTTAAAAATTAGGGTGTTATTTACTAATCTGGGAATAAGTTCAAAAAATATTTCTATAGCTTTAGCTGCAAGTATTGTTCTTCCTTTGGCTGGAAGACCTACATATATTCTGGCTTCTACAAACTTTTCCTCTACTTTTATTACGCTTCTGGGTAAAACTTCCTGACAGCATTTATCTACTAAAATAATACCACTTTTTCCACTTCCACTTTTAGTGGATAATTTTAAACTTGAATTGTAAAGTTTTCGGTGTAGATAGTCTTCTAAGGCAATTTTACGAATTGGATTGGAAAATAAATGATAAGGTAAGCTGGATACTTCTTGATTTACTTTTATTCTTATTTTAGAAGGTGGAGCAAAAGGGTCGCTTTGTGCCTGGTCAATATAAAGATAAAAATTGGAAAATTTATATTCACCTTCTATTTCTTTGTAGCTTTATAGCCTTTGTTGTTTATTTTTAAGAGTTTGTTTTTTAGATTTTCTGAGTTTAACATTTTAGGGTTTACTCTTGAAAGCAAGCAAGTTAAGTAACTTTTATGGATAATTTAGTGGCAGACAAGATAAAAAAACTTTCTACCGGGCAAAGGATTTATGTTTTTCAAGAGTGTTCGTCAACCATGGAAGTGGGCTGGCATCTTTTAGGCAAAGGCGAGTTAAAAGAACTGGATTCTGTTTTGGCCTTAAGACAATTTGCTGGACGAGGGCAGTGGAGACGGAAGTGGGTTTCCCCTCCAGGCAATCTCTATGTTTCTATTCTCTTTTCTGCACTGAGAAAATGGGAGCAGCTGAGTTCCTTATTTTTGGGTTTTTTAGTCCAGCAAAGTTTGGCTAATATGGGCTTTTTCCTAAGCTTAAAGTGGCCCAATGATTTGATTTATAAAGAGAAAAAGGTTGGTGGAATTTTATTAGAAGAAAGAAAGGATAAGTTATTAGCAGGAATTGGTTTAAATCTTAAGCAGGCTCCCCAACTGGAAGAGAGGATTTTTCCAGCAGGGAGCTTGGAATTGCCAGAGGTGGATGTGCTGGAATTCTGGCTGAAATTAAAACAACATTTGCTTAACTTGGCTTCAACCTATTTTTTTGAAGATTCTCAGGTGTTAATAGATAGGATTAATCAGGTTTTGGCCTTTCAAGGCAGGAAAGTGGTGATTGAGGATGGAGAAACCAGAGCAGAAGGTATTTTGACTGGACTGGGTCCAAAGGGTGAACTCCTAGTGTTAGAAAAGGGAAGAATTAAGACTTTTTTTAATGGTAGTGTTGTGGCTTTTAAAAGTTGATTAGAATTTCTTGAGGTTTTGGTAGCTATTATTTAGAATATTCTTTTATGTTAACAACCACATTAAAGATGAGGATAGGTAAACATGTTAGAAAAAAAGAGCAATTTCATTAAGCAAATCATTGAGAAAGATCTGGCTGATGGTAAGCACAAAACGATTATTACTCGTTTTCCTCCAGAACCCAATGGTTATTTACATATTGGGCATGCCAAGTCCATTTGTCTTAATTTTGGTCTGGCTGAAGAATATCAAGGAAGGTGTCATTTGCGTTTTGATGATACCAATCCTGAAAAAGAAAGTCCTGAGTATGTAGAATCCATTAAAGAAGATGTAAAATGGCTGGGTTTTGATTGGGGAGAGCATCTATATTTTGCTTCAGACTATTTTGAAAAATTTTATAACTATGCTCTGGAATTAATTAAAAAAGGAAAAGCCTATGTTTGCCAGCTTTCTCCAGAGGAAATTAGAGAATATAGAGGTACTTTGACTGAACCAGGAAAAGAAAGCCCCTATCGTAATAGAAGTGTAGAAGAGAACCTTGAGCTTTTTGAAAAAATGAAAAATGGAGAATTTGAAGAGGGTGAATGTGTTTTAAGGGCAAAAATAGATATGTCTTCTCCCAATCTAAATATGCGTGATCCTGTTATTTATAGAATTAAAAAGATTAGACATCATCGAACTGGAGATAAATGGTGTATTTATCCCACTTATGACTTTGCTCATTGCCTTTCTGATGCCATAGAAGGAATCACGCATTCCCTTTGTACTCTGGAATTTGAAGATCATAGACCTCTTTATGATTGGTTTTTAGATGAGTTGAATACTCCCTGTCATCCCCAACAAATTGAATTTGCCAGGCTTAACCTTTCCTATACAGTGATGAGTAAACGCAAGTTAAATCTTCTGGTACAGGAGGGTTATGTTTCTGGCTGGGATGACCCCAGAATGCCCACTATTTCTGGAATGCGCAGAAGGGGTTATACTCCAGAAGCGATTAAGGACTTTTGTGAGCGTATAGGCATTGCCAAGAGTGACAATCTGGTAGATTATTCCCTTTTGGAGCATTGCGTGCGTGAGGATTTAAATAAAAGGGCCTTAAGGTTTATGGGAGTTTTAGAGCCTTTAAAAGTGGTGATTGTCAATTATCCAGAGGAGCAGGAAGAAGAGCTGGAGGCCATCAACAACCCAGAAGATCCCAGTGCAGGTAAGCGCAAAATTCCTTTTAGTAGAGAAATTTATATAGAAAAAAGCGATTTTCGAGAAGATCCTCCCAGAAAGTTTTTCCGTTTAGCTCCTGGTAAGGAAGTGCGGTTGCGTTATGCTTATTATATTACTTGTGAAGAAGTGGTTAAAGATGAGCAGGGGAATATTGTAGAGCTTAGGTGTACTTATGACCCAGAGAGTAGAGGGGGGTATACTCCTGATGGTAGAAAGGTAAAAGGCACTTTACACTGTAGATGCCAGAAAGGCCAAAAAGGCAAAAGTAAGGCTTTATGACAGGTTATTTTTAGTAGAAAATCCTGCTTTAGAAGAAAAAAAAGGAAAAAGTTTTAAAGAACTTTTAAATCCAGAAAGTTTAAAAGAAGTGGAGGCCTTGGTAGAGCCTGCTCTTTATGGCTTAAAGCTGGGGATGTTTTTCAGCTTGAGCGTGTGGGTTATTTTTGTGTGGACAGGGACTCTACTTCTGAGTCTCTGGTTTTAAACCGCACAGTTACTTTAAAAGATTCCTGGGCTAAAATAGAAGCTAAATTAAGCGAAAAATAGGAGATGAAAGTTTTGTTGGACAATACCTACAGACCAGAAATCCCGGTGGTGTTAACCATAGCTGGCTCTGACTCGAGCGGAGGAGCAGGGATTCAGGCAGATTTAAAAACCATTACGCTTTTGGGTGGATATGGTGCTTCTGTGATTACTGCACTCACTGCTCAAAATACCTGTGGAGTTTTTGCCATTGAAGCTCCTCCAGCCAGTTTTGTAGCCAAACAATTGGAAGTGGTAAGAGAAGATCTGGAAGTTCAGGCTGTTAAAACAGGGATGCTTTTTAATGCAGAGATTATCCTTAAGCTAGCTCCCCTTTTAAAAAAAATGTCAGTTCCTCTGGTGGTAGATCCTGTTTGTGTGAGTCAAAGTGGACATAAATTGCTTCAAGATAAGGCAATAGAGGTATTGAAAAAAGAAATCTTGCCTTTGGCCACCCTGCTAACGCCCAATATCCCTGAGGCAGAGCTTTTAAGTGGAGTAAAGCTTGAAAGTAGAAAGGATATTCCAGCCTGCTTAAAATCTCTGTTTGCCCTGGGTTGTCAGGCTATTTTGTTAAAGGGTGGGCACTTTTTTCCAGAGGATGGACAGGAAGTGGTGGATATTTTGGCCTTTCCTGAGGGCAAAACCATAGAATTTAAAAGCCCAAAGGTTTTTACTTCTAACAATCATGGTACAGGCTGTACCCTTTCTGCAGCTATAGCTACTTTTTTAGCTAAAGGGATGGATATTCCCCTTAGTGTGGCTAAGGCCAGGGAGTTTTTACTTTTTTCCCTTAAAAATGCCTATGCTCTAGGAAAAGGTGCAGGTCCAGTAAATCATTTGGCTAAAACCTATCAAGAGGTTAACCGCTATAGAGCCTTGGAAGATCTATGGTGGCTAAAGAAAAAGCTTTTGACTGAAAAGCTTGGTTTTCTGGTTCCAGAAGTGAGAATGAACATGGTAAGGCTCATTCCTTATGCCCAGGATAAAGAGGATGTGGCTGGTTTTGAGGGAAGAATCAGTGTAGATAAAGAAGGCAGGTTGCTCTGGGGTGAAGTCTTATTTGGGGTATCTTCTCATATGGCCAGAGTGGTTCTTACTGCTGCCCAATACGATCCCAGGATAGTTTTGGCTGCCAATATTCGCTATTCTCCCAGGATTTTAGAGGCTATTAGAAAAATTGGATATCCTGTTTTTACTTTTAATCGTGAGGATGAGCCCAAAGAAGTAAAGGAAAAAGAAGGCTCTACCCTGGAGTGGGGAGTAGCAAGGTATTTGCTGAAAATAAGGGGCAAAAAATTGAATTTATTGCTGACCCGGGAGAAAAGGGCAAAGAACCTATGATCAGGGTACTAGCTTATAGTAAAGAAGACTTGCTTGGCAAATTAAAGCAGATTGGTGAGGCTTATTAGTGAAAGTACAGGTTTTTCAACATGTGTCCTTTGAGGACATAGGGCTAATTGAGAAGTGGTTATACATCAAAAAGATAAGCTCTCTTAGTTATACCAGGTTTTACCAGGGAGAAGTGCCTCCTTCAGATTTGGATTTTGATTTCCTTATTCTTATGGGTGGTCCCATGGGAGTATATGATAGCCTGCAATATCCCTGGTTAAGTACAGAAATAGATTTTGTGGCCAGGGCCTTAAAAGAGGGGAGAAAGGTCTTAGGTATTTGTCTGGGCGCCCAAATAATAGCAGCAAGCCTTAAGGCTAAAGTATATCCCAATAAATATAAAGAAATAGGCTGGTGGCCTATAGAAGTCCTTAACTGTCCTTTAACTGTTGATTTTCCTCAAAAGTTAAAAGTATTTCAATGGCATGGAGATACCTTTGATTTACCTAAGGGTTCTTTGAGGCTGGCCAAAAGTGAAGCTTGTCTTAATCAGGCTTTTTTCTTCCCTCCCAATGGACTGGGCCTGCAGTTTCACCTGGAAGTAGGAAGAAAAGAGGTGGAAAATCTAGTTGCTAATTGTGGAGAAGATTTACAGCTAAGTGGAACTTATGTGCAAGATACAGAAAGTATGCTTGCTGAAAGTGAGGAAAATGCTAAAATCTTAGAAAAATATCTTTTTTCTTTATTAGATAAGTTTTGGGATTTTAGATAAATTGATTATTTTTTTAATTTTACTAAGTAAATTTTTTTAGTAAAAATAACTCCTCCCACTAAAGCGGTAAAGGGAGCTACCAGCACCAATCCTATGCTTCCCAATATGGTTTTAAAAAACTCTGAACTTACATAAACCAAGTTAAAGATATTTATCCAGGGAGTTTTTTGAGCCATAAAGGTCATAAGTAAGGTAATATATCCTCCAGAATAGGCTAAAAGTAAAGTAGTAGTCATTGTACCTACTACTGATTTACCAACATTTATTCCAGACAAAATAAGCTCCTTACAGGAAAGTAAAGGATTTTTGTTTTTTAACTCCTGTAGGCTGGCTGCAATATCCATGGCCAAATCCATAGCAGCTCCAGAACAGGAAAGAAAAATGGCCCCAATAAAAATCTGGCTTAGATTAAGGTGGGCAAATCCAGAATAAAGAAGAGTTTCTGCAAAGGGAAGGACAGCTCCGTTTAAGTGGGCTTTTTGGGTAAGATAAATGGATAAAAGAGCTGTAATTCCTATTCCAAACATACTACCTAAAAAGGCTGTAAGCCCTTTTTTATTAAAGCCTGCCACAAGAAAAATAATGATTGCGGTAAGAAAACTGGTAATAAAAAGGTAATTAGAATGGGGTTTACTCCTTTTAAGAGTCCTGGGATAAGTATTTTCCAGATGCAAAGAGCAGAAAATATAAAAGATAAGAGGGCCTTTATCCCTGTAAAACCAGCAAATAAGATAAGTATTAAACTGAAAATAACCAAAAACAAAAGCTCCAGGTCTAATCTATAATAATCTTGAGGATTGGCATAAACTATTTCTCCTGTGGGATTTAAACTAAGCACCAGGAGAACATTGTCGTTTTTCTCAAAAATTTTATCTTTATCTAAATGCCCTAAAAGAATATTATTACTTTTAATAATTTTACCTTTAAATTTTCCATTTAGTATTTTTAAAGTTAATAATTGTTCTCCTGTTTTTATTAAACCAAAATTTGAATTAAAGAATTATCCACTGCTAGCACCTGAGCTTTACAGCGTAAACTTGACCGGGAGCAAAGGTAAATGAATTGGGAAGAAAAACTAAAATAAAAGAAAATAGAGTAAGAATAAAAATAAAGATGAGTTCTTTTTTAGGGAGCCGTTAAGGACACGGCTCCCTAAAAGGAGGGGGATAGGGTTAGTTAGCATAACTAAATATCTGTTTAGTAGAAGGGGTTGCAAAATTTTCCAACCCCATGGCTTGAGCTATTTTTTTAGCAATATGAGTATTGTCATAGCTGCCATTAAAAAGATGGGCAGAAACACCAATAGCTGCTGTAGATACAGGCACTCCTGTATGCTTGTAGGAGGTCCAGCCTATGCCTGCTTTTTGATTTAACAGGTGAGTTATACTTACGGTAAGAGGATCATAGTTTCCGTAGAGAATGTATTCTTTTTTACTTTTAGAAGTTTCAGGATTTAGAGTTTTAAGATAGGCTTGTTTCAAAAAGTTGACTTCTTCTGGTAATAGTACCAGCAAATCCTGTTGGGGATTGCCCTTAAATTTTAGACCAAAATATTCAGTAATAAAAGGTTTTATCTGCTCAAAAGAATAGTTTTTTTCTTTAAATAGAGGCACTATCTGGTCTGAAAATTTTTTAAAAGAGATTTTTTGTCTTCCCAGTAGTTGAAAATAGGTCTCATACTTGGTTCCTGCAAAACCCAGGGTCATTCCTCCGCATTCGTGATCTCCAGTGACTACGATTAGGGTTTCTTGAGGATGTTGTTCATAAAAGGCAAAGGCCTTGCTTATAGCCCGGTCAAAAGCGAGAGTATCTTTTATGGCTGTGGTGGCATCATTGGCATGGCAGGCCCAGTCTATTTTCCCGCCTTCCACCATGATAAAAAATCCTCTGGGATTATCCAGAAGTTCAATAGCCTTTTCTGTAAATTCAGCCAGAGAAATATCCTCCTGAGTGCGATCAATGGCATAGGGAAGGGCTTTGCTATCAGGCAAATTGGGATTTATTGCTAAAATTTTAGGGTTATTTTTGGGTGTTAAAGCTAAAAACTCTTTTTTGCTCTTAACTATTTTATATCCTTGTTTTTGAGCGTAAGTATAAGCATTGCCCACATATCTGGGACCATTCTTCTTTTTATGTTCTGGATCCTTAAATCCTCCGCCCCCAAAAAAATCAAATCCACTCTCTGCCAATTGGAGTTCAATTTCATAATACATGCTTCTTTGAGGTACATGGGCATAAAAACCTGCTGGAGTAGCGTGGTCTATGGATACAGAAGAGATTATTCCTACTTTTTGTCCGCGTTTTTTGGCCAGCTCAGCTAAAGTGGGAACTTTGTTTCCATCAGGTAGGAGACCTATAAACCCAATATTGGTTTTATAGCCGCTAGCTATGGCTGTAGCCGCTGCTGCTGAACCTGTGATAAAGCGATTAGCCGCAGAGGTAGTGGTAATACCCTGGGCTGGAAACCTGTCCACCATCAACTTGCCCTGGGCAAATTCCCTGGCAGCCATTCTCTGAGGAATACCCATTCCATCTCCAATGAACAAAAATACATATTTAGCTGAATTGGCAGCCATAGCCGTTCCTAAGCAAAGAAAAATAAACACAGGTAGGAGAAATAGGTTTACTTTTCGCATCTGTTTTTCACCTCCTTAAAAAAGTTATAAAGGAGTTAAAGGTCAAACATGAAAAATAAGTTACAATTGGTTGAACTTTGGGTATATTTTTTTTAGCAAAGTTTTAATATTGTCAGTTAAAAGTAACAAAAATGTAACATTTCTTTTCTAGTAAAGGCAGAACTTGTTTGAGGAAAAGGGGTTATGGAAAAGGGAAAAATTTTGATTGTGGAAGATGAGCCTGATATTGCCAATCTCATTGGACTTAATTTAGAGATTGAAAATTTTAAGCCACTATATGCCTTAGATGGTCTGGAGGGGTATGAAAAGGCAGAAAGAGAACAGCCTTTGCTTATCATTCTAGACCTTATGCTGCCCAAGATGGGTGGGCTGGAAGTTTGTAAAAAATTAAAGCAGAATTCCAAAACCAAGCATATTCCCATTTTGATGCTTACGGCCAAGGGAGAAGAAGTGGATAAAGTGGTGGGATTTGAACTGGGTGCAGATGATTATGTGGTAAAACCCTTTAGTGTACGAGAGCTTATTTTGCGGATTAAAGCTATTTTGAGAAGATATGCAGATAAACAAGAGATAACAGAGGTATGGACCTATAAGGATATGTCTTTAGATTTAAAGGCCATGACTCTTATTATTCAAAATAAGGAAATAAATTTAACTTCTACTGAATTCAAATTATTAAAGGAGTTCATACAAAATAAAAATACAGTTTTATCCAGAGAATATCTTTTGGATAAAGTGTGGGGATATGAATTTGATGGCTATGCCAGAACTGTAGATACGCATATTAGAAGGCTTAGGGTTAAACTTGGTGCTTATTCCAGCATAATTGAGACCGTAAGAGGTACTGGGTATAGATTAAGGATAAAAGATGAATAGTTTGAAGAGAATTATTTTTTTAGTTTTATTTTTGGTTTCTTTATTATCTTCTTTAATACCATTGGCTTATTTTTCTTATAAAGTAGAATCAAAATTAAAAGAAGAAAGCATAGCTGATATAAAAAAGGAATATTTGATTAGTATAGAGTTTTTAAGATCTAGTAATATTTTAGACATTTCTAGCCTGGATTCAGTTTTGAAAAAACTCAGTAAACTTTTTTCTTCCAGGTTTACCTTTATAGATGAAAAGGGAGTGGTGATAAGTGATTCTTATCTTGATTTAAGTAAAATTAAATATTTAGACAATCATTACAATAGACCGGAGTTAATTGAAGCTAGAAAAAGTAAGTATGGAGTTTCCATACGCTATAGTGATACCATTGATACCTATTTTATTTATATTGCATCCAGGCAATCCATTGGGCCTTTCAAAGGATATTTACGTATGGCCAGGCCTTATTCACAATTACAAAGAGTTGTTCAATCCATTGAACAAGTGGCCTGGTTTTTAATCTGTATTTCTTTCTTGCTTTCCTTAGTTATTTCCATATTATTTTCCAGAAAAATTTCTAAAAGGATTTATTCCCTTTCTTTGGCAGCTAAGGATTTTAGTGAAGGGAAAAGGTCTAAGTTTGTTAGTGATATAAGTGAATTTTCTTATCTGGTGCAAGCTTTAAACAATATGGCTAATAATCTTTCAGAAAAGATTGAATTGATAGAAAGTCAAAAAAGAGAGCTGGAAAATGTTTTAAACAACATTCAGGAAGGAGTTGTAGTTATAGATAAACATATGAATTTAGTAAGGTCCAATAAGTCCTTTAGAGAAATGGTAAAGAGAGAAGAGGTTGAAGGAAAGAGTTTCCTGGAGGTTGTTTTAAATAAGAGTTTACAAAATAAGGTAGAAGATATTCTTTCTAAAGACTGTATAGAGGTGGTATCTTTTCGTACGGAAATGGAAAAGGAGTTTTTTGAGGTCAAGATTATTCCTTTTGAATTTAGAAGAGATAAGTTTTATATTCTTGTTTTTTATAATATAAGTGAAATACTCAAACTGGAAAAGATAAAAAGAGATTTTTTTACCAATGCTTCTCATGAAATGAGAACTCCTTTAACCAGTATTAAAGGTTATATAGAGACATTACTTAATAATGAGGATATCTTAAAAAATAGAGGAAAGGAGATTCTAGAGGTAGTAAAGCGTAATAGTGAGCAAATGAGTAATTTACTAGATGATATTTTACAATTATCTAAGCTGGAAACAGAAAAAGAAATAATAGATATGGAACCTGTAGATGTACATTCTTTGATTGATAGACTATTGCAGGAATTTAAGGTAAGAATTGAAGCTAAAAAAGTTAAGTTTAAAAAAGAAATAGCCCAGAATTTCCCCCTGGTTCTGGCTAATAATAAGGCAATATATCATGTACTTCAAAATCTCATAGATAATGCCTTGAAGTATGGTTTAGAAACAAAAGGGGAATTAAAAATTGTAGCAGAGGAAACTCCTCTGGAATTTAAAATTGGCGTGATTGATGATGGCCCTGGCATTCCTCCAGATGAACAAAAGCGGATATTTGAAAGGTTTTATCGAGGAGAAAAGGTGGAAGTAAAACCCAAAGGCAGTGGTTTGGGGCTGGCTATTTGTAAACATATTATAAATAAATTGGGAGGAAGGATTTGGCTGGAAAGTCCTGTAAAAAATAATAGAGGATGTGCTTTTTGGTTTACTTTACCTAAAAGGAGAGAAGAAGATAAAAATGGAGAAAGTAAAAATTAAGGCTCAGAATTTAAATTTTTATTATGGCGAATTTCAAGCTTTAAAAAATATTTCCCTGGATATGCTGGAAAATAAGGTTACAGCCTTAATAGGCCCTTCAGGTTGTGGGAAAAGTACCTTTTTACGCTGTTTAAATAGAATGAATGATTTAATTGAAGGAAGCAGGGTAGAAGGCAAATTGACCTGGATGGGGAAGATATTTATGCGCCTGGAGTGGATGTGGTGGAGCTTAGGCGAAGAGTGGGCATGGTTTTTCAAAAACCCAATCCTTTTCCCAAGTCTATTTTTGAAAATGTAGCCTTTGGTTTAAAGGTAAATGGAGTTAAGGACAAAGAATTTATTGCCCATAGAGTAGAAGAAAGTCTTAAAATGGCTGCCTTATGGAACGAGGTAAAGGATAGGTTAAAGGATTCAGCCATGGGTTTATCTGGAGGGCAACAGCAAAGATTGTGTATTGCTAGAGCCATTGCTGTAGAGCCAGAAGTTTTATTGATGGACGAACCTGCTTCAGCCCTGGACCCCATTGCTACCCAAAAGATAGAAGATCTTGTCTTTGAATTAAAAGACAAGTTTACCATTGTCATTGTTACTCACAACATGCAACAGGCAGCAAGAGTTTCTGACTATACAGCCTTTTTTATATGGGTAAGCTTATAGAAGTAAATACTACGAATAAGATTTTTACTAGGCCGGATAAAAAACAAACCGAGGAATATATCACAGGAAGATTTGGCTAAAAGGAGTAAAAATGTCTAAGATTTTGGTTAAAGAAATAGAAGAATTGAAATTAAAAATGTTGAATATGTTTTCTCAGGTTATTGAAGCAGTAGATAAAGCTATCTTGGGCTTAAAAAATATGGATGCTGATTTATGTCAGGAAGTTATAGATAATGACATAATTGTAAATAAACAAGAAGTGGAAATTGATGAACTTGCTTTAAAACTTTTGGCCCTGGAGGGGCCTGTAGCCAAGGATTTGCGCTTTATTTTAGGTTGTATGCGCAGTTGCTCGGATTTAGAAAGAGTAGGAGATGAGGCTGTAAATATAGCTCAGTCTGTTATTTTTTGAGTACCAGGCCGCCTCTTTCTTTTTACGATAATATTTATCAACTGGGAACCAAAGCTAGAGAGATGTTAAAAGAGAGCTATTTGGCTTTTACCAATCTTAATTCAGAGCTTTCTCTTTATATTTGTCGTATGGATAATGAGGTTGATGAATTAAATTCTTATATTTTTAAGACCATTATTAACTTAATGTTAAAAGAGTCTCCAGCTATAGAAAGGTCTGTTGAGTGCATGAACATATCCAGGAGATTTGAAAGGATTGCTGACTTATCTACAAATATAGCAGAGAATGTCGTTTTTATAGAAAAAGGAGTAAATATAAAACACTCCTGTCAATTTGATAATAGAAAGTAAATTCAAGTGTAATTTAGATAAAGCTTATTCTAGTTTTAAGTTTATTGGGTTGGAACCTCCTCTCCTAAAGTGAAGTAGATAGCATTTATTACTGCAGCAGCAGAAGTGGTCTTAGCTTTTTTAAGGATTAAAATGTGTTGTCCTTTGCTTAAATAAAGGGAAGTAAGCTTATGCCATCCCCAGATTTTTTCTGAGGATTTGAATTTTCAGGAAAAGTACCTATTATTTCTCCATCCATAGAAAGGAGAAGACTTCTGGCCCCATAGGGATGTTTGTGGTCATTTAGATCTTTGAGCCATAGTTTGTAGTTTCCTGGAGAAGGTATGTTCACGAGATAAGCTACCCAATCATTTTTTCTAGAAAGATACCAGTAACCATCTCCTGAATGAGGAAGGTTTTTTAGTTTTCTAGAGCGCCAGGCTTGTTCTTGTGGAGAAGTGGGATGAAAGAGATTTTTGGCAAACTCTTTTTCTGCTTCTATTCTTATGCCTTGAGAGGTGAGGACGTTAAAATTATTTTCTATTTTTTCCTTTGGGTTTCCTATGTTGTCCTGTGGAAGAGTTGTATTTGTCTTTGTAACTTTAAAAGGGGTTCTAGCTTTTATGGTGTATTTGCCTTCAGGTCAGTTTAAATAAGCTCTTACTTCATAATCTCCAGCAGGCAATCCTTTAAAACTTATGGTACCTTGAGTCCTTCCCTGCGTGTATTGCCACTGTAAACTTTGATTGGGTTGGTAATAAGGATAGGCAATACTTATCCAGTCTTGCTTATTCCCTGGAAATCCAGAAAAGTTAACTTTTATGGGTTCTCCAGGAGAGTAGCTTGCTTTATCAGTTTTTAAGAGGATAGAGTTAGAAGGGGTAGGGCTGGTACTTTGAAGAAGCAAGAGGTTTTTGATAACATCTCCCCAAAATATGCTTACCTGAGGACAATAATAAAGAGGAGTTTTTCTTTTTAACAAACTATCTGGATCTGTAGGGTATTTGAGATTGAGAATAATTGGTAAGTTTGGCTAGTAGCTAGATAAGGCAATATAGGCTGGAAGAAGTGCTTTTGGGAGAAAAAGACAAATTGTAGCGCTGGCTAACAAGTCTGCAGGGATAATTGGAAGCGCCTAAAGAAATAGCATAAGCATTTCTGGGATTGGAAGTAGTAAGTGGATTTTGCTGGTATATGTTAAAAAAGATATTTTTGTGAGGTGGATAATGTAAGTATAGGGTATAAGAAGAATTTTTATCTATCTTAAACTCGATAATGGTTGAATATATTGGTTTGTATTTTGGCATATACCTGTATATAGAATCTTCAGGAACTAACGGAGTAGATGGAGTAGAGATATTAATATTTTTATTTATACTCCCTTTTATAAAATTTACCCTGGCTAGACTATTGGTTGAATAAAAAATATAACTATTCCTATTAAAATAATTATTTTTTTAGCATTTTAATTTACCTATTTTTTATCGTTTCTTTTTTATTTCACAATTAGGACATTCCACAGTTATACTGGTGGTAGCATAACTTTGATATTTTCCAACAGAAGGTAAGATAGTATATTCTCCTTCTGGTAAAACTTTTCCCACTAAGTCAGAAGTTTTTTTGCTGCAAAGATAAGCAGGCCACTTACCTACAAGCCAGATACAATACTTGCCATTTCCTGTGACTTTAATAATTTTAGCTTCTTTTTTTACAATTAAAGTGTCAGAGCTTACCTTAGCATTGTTTAGAGGTCCTGTTCCTTTTACCTGTTTTCCTGAAAAGGTAACTTTTTTATTCTGGGCCAGGCTTAAAGAAGGAATAATAAGGATTAATACCAGGCATAGAAAAAATGTTTTTTTCATGAATTCCCCCCTTTTTTCTTTTTTAGTTTTGCTTAAAAAAAAAATATATTTTTTTGTCCAGGCAGGATAAGAAAAAAACTTTTAGTTTTGTCAACAAAATGTAACATTTTTTTTACCTTATTCTGTAAACAGACCTACCTACAAAGGTGAGCAAACGATATTTATAGGAGGTAGGTTTATTTATGAGTAAGGTAAAATTGACTTTTTTAACAATTTGTCTGTTGGTTTTAGGGCTGGTGGGTTTTGCTCAGGCCAGAGATCAAATCCGTATTGTAGGTTCTAGTACGGTTTATCCTTTTGCCAGTTATGTGGCTGAAGAGTTTGGGGCAACCACCAAGTATCCCACTCCAGTTATTGAATCCACTGGTTCTGGAGGCGGACATAAGCTTTTTGGGGCTGGAGTAGGGGAAAACACTCCAGATATTACCAATTCTTCCAGAAGAATTAAGTTAAGTGAATTTAAAAGGGCTCAGGAAAATGGAGTTAAGGAAATTGTAGAAGCTAAGATTGGTTTTGATGGTATTACTCTGGCGCAAAATATCAACAATCCTTCTCTTAAGTTGACTCGTAAGGAAATTTTACTGGCTGTAGCAGCTGAAGTCCCTCAAAAGGGTAAGCTGGTTCCCAATCCCTATAAGTACTGGGATGAAATTAATCCCCAATTGCCTCACCGCAAAATTAAATTTTATGGGCCTCCTACTACTTCTGGTACAAGAGATGCCTTTGAAGAGTTGGCCATGGAAAAGATTGCGAAAAAATTCCAGAGTATGGCGGGAAGTATTCTAAAATTAGACAGGATGGAGTGTATATTCCTTCTGGAGAAAATGACAATTTAATCGTGCAAAAGCTTACTGAGGATAAAGAAGCCATAGGTATTTTTGGCTATAGCTTTTTGGAAGAAAACAGTGATCGTATTCAGGCAGTTGTGGTAGATGGCGTAAGTCCAACTCCTGATAGTATTTCCAGCGGCAAATATCCTCTTTCCAGGTCTCTTTATTTTTACATTAAAAAGGCCCATGTTGGTAAAATTCCAGGTCTTATGGATTATGTTAAACTCTTTTTAAGTGAAAAAATGATTGGGGATAGAGGGATGTTAAAGAGAATAGGGCTTATTCCTCTACCTAAAAAAGAAAGAGAAGAGGTAAGGAATCGCGTATTTTCCTTAACTCCTCTTACTCTCAAGGATTTACAAAAGAAGTAAGCCCTGTTGGGATTTGAAAAATTAAAGGGTGATGCCTTTATTTTTAAGGCATCACCCTGTTTTTAGGGGGAAAGGGTGAGTGTAAATTTTAAGCTTTTTTTCTGGTTGGTTTTGGGCATTTTTGGTTTTCTGGCCTTTTATTTAGGCAGGAAAAAAATTGAGAAAGTTTTGCCTCAAAAGGGACTTTTTTTTGAAGCCAATATTTATGGCTGGTTTACCCTTTTGGTTTATTTGATCCCTGTTTTGCTGGTTAATGTAATAGTAGTGGTGCTTAGTTGGTTTAAGCTTATTCAAGTCCCCTGGAGTTTGCTTTTTAGTTTTATTTTGATTGTGGGTGCAGTTTCTCTTTGGCTTGGCCTTAAATTTATTACACCTGCTCTAAAACCCAGGTATTTTGTTGAAAAGTGTATTGTTGCCCTTTTGATTCTAGCTTCTCTTATTTCTATTTTTACGACTATAGGAATTGTTTTATCCATACTTTTTGAAGCCATTCATTTTTTTAGTAAAGTAAGTCTTTGGGAGTTCTTAACCGGCACGGTGTGGGAGCCAGATACAGCCTTTTTAGGTGCTGCTGGTAGGACCGGAGAACTGGTAGCTAAACCCAAGTTTGGAGCAGTACCTTTATTTACCGGTACTCTGGTTATTACTTCCATTGCCTTAATGGTGGCTTTACCAGTGGGTCTGTTTTTAGCCATTTATCTCGTAGAATATGCCAGACCAAAGGTGAGAAAAATTTTAAAACCAGCCCTGGAGATTCTGGCAGGCATTCCCACAGTAGTATATGGTTTTTTTGCTGCTATTACAGTCAGTCCTTTGGTGGTAGATATTGCTACTAAGCTGGGGCTGGAAGCAGAGTATACCAATGCCTTAAGTCCTGGGCTAGTTATGGGCATAATGATTATTCCTTTAATTTCTTCTTTATCTGATGATGTGATTAATGCCATCCCCCAAAATATGCGCGAAGGTTCTTTAGCTTTGGGAGCTACTCAAAGTGAGACTATCTTAAAGATAATCCTGCCTGCTGCTTTGCCCGGAATTGTTTCTGCTTTTTTACTGGCTGTTTCCAGGGCAGTAGGAGAGACCATGATTGTGGTCATGGCTGCTGGTTTGCAAGCCAATCTCACCCTCAATCCTTTAAAGGGTATGACCACTGTGACTGTAAGAATTGTAGATGCCTTAACCGGGGATCAGGCCTTTGACAGCCTGGAAACTTTATCAGCTTTTGGCCTGGGGCTGGCTTTAACTGTTTTTACTTTAATTTTAAATGTTATTTCTTTGATTGTAATTAAAAAATTTAAACAACAATATGAGGTTTAAGTAATGTTAGAAAAATATATAAGTCCTAACTTACTTACTAAAAGACATAGAAAAGAAAAAATTTTTAAATCTGTGTGTAGATTATCTTTATGTGCAGCTATTTTATTTTTAATTCTTTTTTTGCTGATTTGATTTATAAAGGACATACTGCCTTTAAACAGGCTTATGTTTTAACTGAGATAAGTTATAGTGAAGAAGCCAGGGAAATACCTTTTCTGGCAGTTAGTGAAGAAATGGAAAACATTGTAAGTAGAGGGGTGTTAAGATTGATACCTCGTCAAATGGAAGAAAACCCTGATCTTATAGGGAAACAAATAAAAGAGTGGGTTCTGGCAGATGCAGAAGTAGATCAGTATCTTAAAGGAAACCCAACAGGTTGAAACCTAGAGATAAAAAAGTTGTGGATAGGTTAAAAAAGGAAGGAAAAATTAAGTTAAAATTTAACAAAGGCTTTTTTATCTATGGAGATTCCAAATTGCCTGAAATGGCAGGAATCTTTTCTGCTTTTATGGGAACTTTATATGTATTACTCATTACCCTGTCCATAAGTTTTCCCCTGGGAGTTATGGCTGCTGTATATCTGGAAGAGTTTGCGCCAGATAATTATTTTACTCAACTTATAGAAGTAAATATTAATAATTTAGCAGCAATTCCTTCTATTTTATTTGGACTTTTGGGATTGGCTATTTTTATTAACTTTATGCACATTCCCAGGTCTTCTGCCCTGGTGGGAGGAATGACTTTAGCTCTGATGAGTTTGCCTGTTATTATTATTAGCACCAGAGCAGCCCTTAGGTCTATTCCTGATTCCATACGCGAAGCAGCTTACGGTCTGGGGGCTTCCAGATGGCAGATGGTCTGGTATCAGGTTTTACCAGCAGCTTTGCCAGGGATTTTAACAGGGACCATTATCAGCCTGGCTAGAGCTATTGGTGAGACTGCCCCCTTGTTAATAATTGGCATGATAGCTTATATTCCGGATCCACCTAAATCTATTTTTCAGGCAGCTACAGTTTTACCTGCTCAGATTTATACCTGGGCTTCTGCTTCTCTCAGGGCATATGAAGAAAGGACTGCTGCTGCGATTTTGATTTTATTGGCAGCCTTGTTGCTTTTAAATGGCATAGCTATTTATTTTCGAAATAAATATGAGCAGAAATGGTAGAATTAGATTAGCAGACTGTAGCGACAAAATTCTATAGCTGTTTCTTCGTAGGGGATATTTTCCTCTTGCTCAAATAGCTTTTTTCTAAAAAGCCCGTTGATAAAAGCAATGAGCACTAAAGCTGTTTGTAAGACAGGTACTTCCTTGAATTCTTTTTTGTTTATACCTTTGACCAGGCAGGATGTTATATATTCAATAAGAATGTTTTTTTGTTCTTCTACAATATTAGAACAAAGGTGATTATTGTTTTTTAACTTAGCTGGGCAGTGGGCTAAGATCAATCTCCCTTCTAAGGGTCTATTTTCAGCTATATTAAAGTGAAGCTTAATTATATTTTCTATTTTGTCAAACTCATATCTAGTATTTTTAGGAAGCTTGAATATCATTTCTTTATATTCAGAAAAAATTTTTTTCCAAAATACAGGTAAAAATTTCTTCTTTGTTTTTAAAATGATAATATAGTAACGGCTCTGTTACTTTTGCTTCAGTAGCAATTTGTAAAGTTGTAGTTTCATCATAACCTTGTAAGGCAAATAGCTTGAGTGCTGTGTCTAAGATTTGAGTTTTTTTATTTCTGGCCATTGGCAAATCCTAAGAGTGCGTTTGCAAAGTCCTGTCCGTTAAAAGGGCGTAAATCTTCCATTTTTCTCCCAAGCCTACAAAGGTAATGGGTATATTGTATTCACTGGCAATAGCCACCACTACGCCACCTTTGGCAGTGCCATCTAGCTTGGTTAGAACGATTTCGTCAATGGGTACTGCTTTGGAAAAAAGTTCTACTTGGGAGAGGGCGTTTTGTCCTGTGGTAGCATCAAGGACCAGAATGGTTCTATGGGGAGAGCCAGGATGTTTTTTGTTTAAGACTCGTTTAATTTTAGCCAATTCTTCCATGAGGTTGACTTTGGTATGGAGTCGACCAGCAGTATCTACTAAAACCAGGTCGTAGTTATCCCTAAGGGCAATGTCCATGGCTTCAAAGGCTACTGCTGCTGGATCTGCACCGTGCTCTTTAGCGTAAAAGCCCACACCTACTCTTTGAGACCAGATTTTTAACTGCTCAATGGCTGCTGCCCTAAAGGTATCTCCAGCTACCAGGAGCACTTTTTTGCCTTGCATTTGCGCGCGATAGGCTAGTTTGGCAATGGTGGTGGTTTTTCCCACTCCATTGACTCCAATCATCAAGACCACTTCTGGTTTTAGGGCAATTAATTTTTTACTGGGGGCAGGAAAAAGGGAGGAGATTTCTTCAGCAAAGATTTTTTTAAACCCTTCCTGGTCCCCTGGACTTAAGTCTTTGGCTTTTTGTTTGAGATTGTCGATGAGTTTTAAGGTGGTGTTAAACCCCACATCAGACATGATTAAAATTTCTTCCAATTCTTCCCAAAAAGCAGAGTCAAAATTTTTGGAAGTACTAAGGAGGTTGTCTAACTGACGAGAAAGTTGGGCCTTGGTTTTGGCCAATCCTTCAGAGAGTTTTAAAAACAAACGGCTGCGTTCATCTTCTTCATCTTCTAAATCTAGAGCTAGAGCAAGGCGATATTGAAGCTCAGACCTAAATTCTTCTAAATATTCATATTCCATGTTATCCAGCCAGTTTTTAAACTTGGCAATAAAATCTTCAGCTTCTTCTTCAGGCACTTCCAGTTTGGCCAATAAAAATTTTAGCCTGGCCCAGAGCTCTTCCCCTTTTTTCTCAAGGCCTTGAAGCAAAATGTTTAACCATACACTTAATTTGGGCTCAGCTGAAGCCAAAGCTTTGGAAATCTCTTCAGCTATGGCTTTATCAGTAATAGTGGGTAGAGATTTTTTATCTTTAACAGCTTCCTTTTCCGGAGTGATTTCTGAGGTTTTAAGCGGCTCTGCAGCGGCAGGTTGTTCTTTGTCTTTTTTCCATAACTTTTTGATTTTACTAAAAAATCCCATAGTTACCTCTTTTTTTAATTTATTCTGGCTACGATATATTTAGCTATATCCACCAAAAAATCTTTTTCTTCTCCCTGATAACTTGCCAGGGCTAAAAGCGCCCTGTCTATACTTTTATAGGCTAATTCATAACTTTTTTCCAGCCCAATTAAACTGGGATAGGTACTTTTTCCCTGTTTGAGATCGCTACCTACTGGTTTGCCCAGAGTTTTTTCATCGCCTACAAGATCTAAAATATCGTCTACAATTTGAAAAGCCAGTCCAAAATTTTCTCCATAGGTCTTTGCCCGCTCTAAGGCTTTGGCATCCTCTTTTTTGCTTTGGGCTAAAAGGGCTCCGCTTAAGCAGGATACAGTCAATAAAGCCCCTGTTTTTAAAGTGTGCATTTCTTGAATCTGGTTTAGCTGAATATCCTCTTGATTTTCTAGACTTAAATCCAGGACCTGTCCTCCCACCATACCCTTTGGACCTGCAGCCTTACTTACCTCTAGAGTGGCTGCCAAAACATAAGAAGGAGGTAAGGGAGTGGAGAGCATTAATTCAAAACTCTGGGTGAGCAGGGCATCTCCAGCCAGAATGGCCATTCCTTCGCCATATATTTTGTGATTGGTTGGTTTGCCCCTTCGAAGGTCGTCATTATCCATGGCCGGGAGGTCATCATGAATAAGGGAGTAAGTGTGAATAAATTCTAGACCACAGGCAAAGGGAAGAATTTTTTCTTCTTCCAGGCCTAACATCTTACCCCAGCTTAGACACAATATGGGCCTTATTCTTTTTCCTCCTGCCAGTAAACTATATTGCATACTTTCTTTAAGCTGGGGAGGACAACTGGTAGTACTTATAATTTCTTTTAAAGTCGTATTTATCTTTTCAGCAAGTTGGGTTAACCTGGTTTTAAATTGAGGATTAAAAGTTTTTTTTTGCATACTTAATTTTCGTCTTTGTTGTTATTTTTAGTATTTTCTAAATAAATTTTAACTTCATCCTTGGCTTTATTTAATTGTTCCTTACATTTTTCCAGTATTTCCATTCCCTGTTTAAATAATTGAACACCTTCTTCTAGAGGAAGGTCTTCTTGATTAAGCTTTTCTACTATGTTTTCCAGGTCTTTTAAATTTTGGTCAAAGGATACTTTTTTTCTTCCGCCCATTTTCTCCTCCAGTTTCAGAGGATTTAAGGAAAAAAAAGGTTTTTCTCAAGTTTTTTTTAGTTGAAACCTAGAGATTACAGGCTTGTGGTATTTTTTTTGCATTTTTCTCCCTGAGGAGGAAAATATGCCAGAGCTAGGATTTGTTTTTGTTGGTAAGCAAAGAAAATTATTTGAAGATATAGATAAGTTATTGCCTGAAAGACCCAGGAGATGGTTTACCCCGGATAGGTTTAGTGGGGAGGAAACTTTTTCTTTTTGGCCTCTTTACTTTATAGATTTGGAATCTGCACCTTTGAATTTTCCTAAAGAACAGGGACAGGTAATTTTTGTTAGTAAAAACAGACAGTTATTTGGTGAGTTGGAAAACCTACCTGAAAATTTCTTAGGTTTCTTATCCTTGCCTGTAGAGAAAAACAACCTCTTTTCTCTTTTCCATAAAGCCCAGGAACTTTTTGCTACTTATTTGGATATATTGAATATGACCAGAGAAATTAGTCTGGAACGAGAGATTTTGGCTCGCAAAAATGCTTTACTTAGTTTTTTAAATAGAATTTTAACCAGATCTACAGAAACCTTAGAACTGGAAAAGATTTTTAAGATTGCCAGAGAAGAGTTAAAACAGGTTCTGGAGGTAAAGGAGATAGGCGGTGTTTTTTGGTGGCAGGAAGATTTAAGCAGTATTCAGTGTTTTATTCCTCAGGGAAATGCAGAAAAGGTATTTTCCTGGCAAGAATATTTACTGGAAGTGGTCAAAAGATTTACTAAAAAAGAAGTTCGGGAGTTTCAATTAAATTGGCTGGCCAGTGAAGAAGAACAAGAAAAATTACAGAGAGAAAATATTATTTTGGTACCTTTAAAACACGCCCAAAAGGTCTATGGGTGTATGGCCATTTTAACTTTAGCTGGAGAAAGCCTGGGTAAAGATCAATTTCAGGTTTTACAAAGTGCCTGTACTCACTTGGGGCTGGCTATTCGCAATGCCCTGCGTTTTGAAGAAGTAAAGTTGCGAGCAGATCACGATGGGCTTACTGGCCTTTATAATCGTCGACATTTTGACCAGGCTTTGCGTCTGGAGTTAAAAAGGCATCAAAGAAGTGGCAGAAATCTGGGATTGCTCCTGCTGGATGTGGACTTTTTTAAATCTATAAATGACACCTATGGGCATTTAGTAGGAGATATGGTCCTGAAAAAGATTGCTCAAATAGTCCAGCAGAGTGTCAGAGAAACTGACCTGGTAGCCAGATATGGGGGAGAAGAGTTTGTTATTTTGCTTCCAGAAACTCCAGAAGAACGAGCCTGGATTTTAGCCCAGAGAATCAGGAAAAAAATTGAAAAGAGTTATTTTAGTTCTGGTAAGAAAAAAATAAGAGTTACAGTGAGCATAGGAGTAACCAGCTTGCGCCCAGAGCCCTTTACTCCAGCTGAAGAGCTTATTGCCAGAGCTGATCAAGCTCTGTACCTGGCCAAGAATAGTGGCAGGAATATGGTCTGTACTTCTTCAGAAATAGAGTGTAGAAAATTGCCCAATTAAAGCTCAGGCAGGAAAAAATGTCAGAAGAACTTATTTGTTATTGCTTTGGTTATTCTCGCAAGGATATAGAGAAAGATTTTAAAAAACATGGGAAATCTTTAATTCTGGAGAGAATAAAGGCAGAAAAAGCAAAAGGTAATTGTGATTGTGCGCAGAAAAATCCCAAAGGCAGGTGATGTCTGGGTGATGTTTACCAGGTGGTAAAAGAACTCACCTCTCCAGGTTTTAAACCTCTTTAATCCTTTTAAATTTTTTCTTTTCTTTTCTTCCACTCTTTTTAAACTCCTACTTAAATATTAATTCTACTTTCAAGACAGGAGTTTTTTTGCCTTATATTTTTACTGTTTCCGAACTAACCCAGGGACTTAAGGACCTTTTGGAAAGTAATTTCCCCTTTGTGTGGGTAAGGGGTCAAATTTCCAACTATTCTAAGGCCACTTCTGGTCATATTTACTTTACCTTAAAGGATGAACAGGCCTGTTTGCAGGTGGTTTGGTTTAAAGGAAGCCAGGTGGGGAGAGATAGAGAGGGAAGAAAATTAAGTGAATTGCTTGGAGATGGGCAGGAGATTATTGTTGCAGGTAAAATCAATGTTTATCCCCAAAGAGGAGTGTATCAATTAATTGCCGAATTTGTCCAGGAAGTAGGCCTGGGGAGCCTTTTTTTAGCCTTTGAGGCCTTAAAGCAAAAACTGGAAAAAGAAGGACTTTTTGCTCTAGAAAATAAAAAAACAACACCCTTTAATCCTTATAAAGTAGGGGTAATTACTGCACCTAATTCTGCTGCTTTGCAGGATTTTTTAAAGATTGCCAGAGATTATGGTCTGAGCAAAGAGATTATTGTTTATCCCACCAGTGTTCAGGGAAAAGAAAGTGTGGAGCAGTTGGTCAGGGCCATAGAGCTTGCCAACTTAAAAGAAGAAGTTGAAGTTTTAGTATTAATTAGAGGTGGCGGTTCCTTGGAAGATCTGTGGTCCTTTAATACCGAAGAGGTGGCCAGGGCTATTTTTTCCTCCAAATTACCTGTAATTACAGGAATAGGGCATGAGGTGGATTTTACTATTGCAGATTTTGTAGCAGATAAGAGGGCCTCTACTCCCAGTCATGTGCCTCAACTGCTTTGGCCTTTAAAAGAAAACCTGGTGCGACAGGTAGATGAATTGCAAATGGACCTGGAACAGGGCTTTTTTGCTTTTTTAAAACAAAAAGAAGAAAGTTTTTTGCACTTAAAGCAAAAGCTGTTTTATTTAAGTCCCAGAGAAAAGATTAATTCTTTAATAAATAAGTTTAACTACTTAAAACAAGAATTACTTCATTTGTGGCAAGAATTTATCCTTAAGAAAGAAAATATTTTGTCTTCTAAGCAGTCTATATTGTTTGATAAACTAAATAATTTTAAACTTGACGAAAAAGAATATAGACTAAGCCTTATAAGGCAAGAACTTTTAAACTGGATTGAGTTTTTTTTACAAAATAAAGATTATAAACTAGATTTACTTGCCAATAACCTTGAACAAAGTAGCCCTTTAAAGCCTCTGGAAAAAGGTTATGTTCTGATTAGTAAAAAAAGAAATAATAAGTTGGTAAAAAGGGCAAAAGAACTTAAGTCTCAAGAGGAAGTGGAGTTGAGATTTTATGATGGTAAGAAGGATGCTAAGATTATTTAGTGTAGGAATAATATTTTTTTTCCTTTTTTCCACTTCTCTTTATGCTTCTATAAAAGTCTCTTATCCTAGAAAAGTTTATCAGGGAAATTGTTTTTGGTTAGAAGTTAAATATTCGTCAGAAGTAAATGGAATTTTATTAAAATACAACAGTAAAACTATGGTAGTTCCCTTAAATAAACAGAAAAAAAGTAGAGTTATACTTGGAGTTTCTGCTAAAGAAAAAAAAGATAGGCTCTTTTGGATTTATTATCAAGAAAAGGGAAAATTTTTTAAAGAAAAGTATAAAATTAAAATTTTGAAAAAAAACTTTTCTAAGCAATATTTAAAATTGCCTAAAAAATTTGTTTATTTTTCTAAAAAAGATTTAAAAAGAATAAAAAAAGAAAAATATATTGTTAACAGAATTTTAAATACAGTTACTCCCTATAGCTTTTTGAGAGAAATACAGCTTCCTGTAAGGAGCAAAGTATTATCCCCTTTTGGTGTAAAGAGAATTTTAAATGGAGAGGAGCGAAGTTATCATCGAGGTGTGGATTTTCGGGCTCCTTTAAACACACCCATACGAGCTTTTGCTAGAGGTAAAGTGGTCCTGGCTAAAAGTCTTTTTTTTGGCGGTAATACTTTGATTTTGGATCATGGCTTGGGGATTTATTCCCTTTATATGCATTTAAACCAATTTAAAACTAGTTTGGGCAAGTGGTAGAAAAAGGAGAGGTTATAGGTCTGGCTGGAAGTAGTGGGAGAGCCACTGGCCCGCATTTACATTTTGGCCTTTTTGTGTTGGGAGAAGCTGTAAATCCTTTAAGCTTATTTTAAATAAAAACAGGAGAGAACATATGCCTATTGTAATGGGAACAGCAGGGCACATTGACCACGGAAAAACTACCCTGGTAAGAGCGCTTACAGGTATAGACTGCGACCGTCTGGCAGAAGAGAAAAAAAGAGGGATTACTATAGAACTGGGCTTTGCTTACCTGGATCTGGGAAATACCCGAATTGGAATTGTAGATGTTCCCGGGCATGAAAAGTTTGTCAAGAATATGGTTTCTGGAGCTGTGGGCATAGATTTTGTTTTGCTGGTAATTGCTGCTGATGAAGGAGTAATGCCCCAGACCAAAGAGCACGTGGAAATTTGTTCCCTGTTGGGAATAAGTAAAGGCATAGTTGCCTTGACCAAAGTGGATATGGTGGAAGAAGAATGGCTGGAATTGGTACAAGAAGACATTAAGGAATTTTTGGCTTCTACTTTTTTAAAAGATGCGCCTATTGTTCCTGTTTCCTCTACTACTGGGCAGGGCCTGGAAGAACTAAAAGCAACCATTGAAAAGATGGTGGCAGCTATAAAGCAAGAAAAGCCTCTGGATGTATTTCGCTTACCCATAGATAGAGTCTTTACCCTGCATGGTCATGGTACTGTAATTACTGGCACTACCCTTTCTGGAAGGATAAAAGTAGGAGAAGAAGTTCAAATCTATCCAGGGGAGCTTTTGGCTAAGATTAGAAATATTCAGGTGCATTCAGAAAGCAAGGAAGAGGCCCTGGCTGGACAGCGTACTGCCGTTAACCTGCAGGGTGTGGAAAAAGATAAGATTGAACGGGGAGATATCCTGGCCAGGCCTGGAAGCCTTTTTCCTTCTACAACCTGGACAGTGAAAATAGATTACCTTAGTTCTGCTCCCAGGCCTTTAAAACATAGGAGCGAGATTCACTTTCACCACGGCTGTAAAGAAGTCATGGCCAGGTATATTTACTGGAAAAGGATGAGCTTTCTCCAGGAGAAAGTGCTCTGGCTCAGATTCGCTTTGCTCAACCCATGGTAGCCCTGTTTGGAGATAGGTTTGTTTTGCGTTCTTTTTCTCCCTTACAAACAGTTGGGGGAGGAAGGGTGTTGGATCCACTGGCTACCCACCTGAAGCGAAAATCCAAAGAAATATTGTTTTTTAAAGAAATAGAGCAGTTGAATCCTGAGGAGGTTGTTGCTGGCCAGATAAAAAGAAGTGGATTTAAAGGAATAGATATAAATAAACTTTTAGTTTTAACTAATTTTAGAATTAAAGAGCTGGAAAAGTATTTGCAAAAGCTGTGCTCTGAAAAAGTTGTTTTCTTAGTCTCTAAAGATAAAAAGCTTTATATGCATCTGGAGATTGTAAAAGAAATAAAAAGTAATATATTAAACTATTTAAAAGAATTTCACAAGAGTAATCCATTAGAAGAAGGAGTTAGCAGGAATGAAGTTTATTCTAGTTTGGATATAAAAATTGATGAACATGTTTTTAGTTATATATTGAATAATCTTAAAAAAGATAAACAAATAGAAATTGTAGATAAGTACATTAAAATTTATGGATATGAAGTAAAAGTTCATTCTGATAGTGAAAAAATATACAATATGGTTTTAAACTTGATCTCTAAAGGAAAACTTACTCCTCCCACTTATAAAGAATTAAAAGAAAAGGTATCTTGCTCTCCTAAAGAATTGAACGATATTTTGCGCTTGTTAGAAAAAGAAGGCAAAGTGGTTCGCCTTAATGAAAATATTGTCTATGCTAAACAAGTAGTAGAGGAATTACTGGATAAGTTAACTGCTTACTTTGAGCAACAGCAAGAGCTTACTCCTGCTGATTTTAAGGCCTTGACCGGACTTTCCAGAAAATATTCCATTCCTTTGTTGGAATATTTTGATAAAGAGAAAATCACCATGCGCATTGGGGATAAGCGGGTTCTTAGAAAAAAAGCATAGACACTTTTACCACTTATGGAGAAAACTAGGCGTTAACCTATATTTTTTTTACCACTAATTGACAGATATTGCTCCTTTGTTTTATCCTTCTTCCTAAATTAAGAATTGTTTAACTGGGAGGAGAGATGAGCATTTATTATCTTTTTCATGATCGCTCTAGGTGTATAGGTTGTCTTAGTTGTCAAATTCATTGTAAACAAAACAAAAATCTAACTAATCCTGCTCCAAAACCCTGTCAGATATTTACCTTTGGGCCAAAATTAATTCAAGGAAAAGTAAAAGTAGCCAATATTTTTGTATCCTGTTTTCAATGCGATAATCCTTGGTGTGTAAAAGCCTGTCCTACTGGAGCTTTATATAAAAGGGAAAAGGACGGCATTGTAGCTATGGATCGTTCTTTGTGTATTGGCTGTAAAAGTTGTATAGTGGCCTGTCCCTTTGGAGCACCTCAATGGGATCCTTCCTCGCATACTGTAGTAAAATGTGACTTTTGTGTAAATAGATTGGAGCAAGGGTTAAAACCTGCTTGTGTGGAAAATTGTACTACTGGCTGTTTATATTTTGGAACTTTAGATGAGATTAATACTAAATTACAAGAATTAAAAGTAATAGAAGAACCTTTAAGCATGGTGGAAAGGGGATAAATAGAAATGAGTGAGTGTAAATGTAAACAACTAGAAGCTCAAGTGGATTATAATCTTTTGGATAAAATTATTGATGAAGAGTATGGAGGAGATAAAGAAAATTTAATAATGATTTTACAGGCTATCCAGAAGGAGTACAACTATTTACCTAAAGATGCTTTAGTTTATTTGGCAGAAAAGCTCAGTCTTCCTATTTCTCATATATATGAAGTGGTTACCTTTTATGCTTCTTTTAGTTTAAAACCAAGAGGCAAGCATATTATTCAGATTTGTACTGGCACAGCCTGTCATTTAAAAGGTAGTGATAAAGTAGTAAAGGAATTATGTTCGAGACTCAAAGTTGAGCCTGGAGAAACAACAGATGATGGTCTTTTTACTATTGAGACTGTGAACTGTGTTGGTGCTTGTGCCCTGGCTATGGTTTCAGTAGTAGATGGAAAATATCATCCCAGTACTAATCAAAGTGAAATGAATAAAATAATTGAAGAGTTATCCCAAGGGGAATAATTATGTTAAGCAATTCTAAACTTAAATCTATAGATGATTTTTATAAATATCATAATCAAGTTAAGGAAAAAATAAAAGAAACTGAAAATGTTATTACTGTTTGTTGTGGAACAGGATGTCAGGCTAGTGGGAGTGTAGAAGTTTTAGAAGCTTTAAAAGAAAAGATTAAAACAGAAAATATAGGAGTTAAGGTAAAGCCTATAGTTAAATCTACAGGTTGTCATGGTTTTTGTTCCCGTGGTCCTTTGGTTATTTTGTATCCCGAAGGGATTTATTATCAGCAGGTAAAGTTAAAAGATGTAGAAGAGATTGTGGAAAAAACTGTAAAACAAGGCGAGTTGATTAATAATCTTTTGTATAAGGATCCTTTACAGAAGGAGAAGGTTTCTAAAGCAGAAGAAATTCCCTTTTATGCCAGACAAACTCGTCGGGTTTTGCAGAACATTGGAGAGATTGATCCCTTTGAAATTGATGAAGCTATTGCCCATGGTTCTTATCAGCCTTGGTCAAGGCTTTAACCTCCATGAGTCCACAGGAAGTTATTGAAGAGGTAAAAAAGTCAGGTTTAAGAGGATTGGGCGGGGCTGGTTTTCCCACAGGACTTAAGTGGCAGTATTGTTCGTCTTATCCTGGTGAAAAATATGTAATTTGTAATGCAGATGAAGGAGACCCCGGTGCCTTTATGGATAGATCCCTTCTGGAAGGGGATCCTCACCGAGTTCTGGAAGGTATGCTTCTGGCTGCTTATGCTATTGGAGCTAAAGAAGGATATATTTATATTCGTTTTGAATATCCTCTGGCTGTAAAAACCTTGCATACAGCCATTGCGCAGGCCAGGAGCTTGGGGCTTTTAGGTGATAATATTCTGGGTACAGATTTTCTTTGATATAAAATTTCCACTGGAGCAGGTGCTTTTGTCTGTGGTGAATCCACTGCTTTAATGGCTTCTTTAGAAGGAAAGGTGGGGCGTCCTAGAGCAAAGTATATTCGTTCTGTAGAAAAGGGTTTTCGCAATTCTCCTTCAAATTTAAACAATGTGGAAACCTATGCCAATGTACCCAGTATTATTTTAAAAGGCTGGGAGTGGTTTGCAGAACTTGGTACAGAAAAGTCCAAGGGAACTAAAATTTTTGCACTCACAGGCTCAGTAAATAATGTAGGCCTGGTAGAAGTACCTATGGGAACTTCTTTGCGAACAATTATTTACGATATTGGGGGAGGAACACCTAAAAATAGAGAGTTTAAAGCAGTACAAACCGGAGGTCCTTCTGGAGGTTGTATTCCCAAAGAATATCTTGATGAACCTGTTGATTTTGAAAGACTTACTTCTTTGGGCTCTATTATGGGCTCAGGGGGCATGATTGTTATGGATCAGACCAACTGTATGGTAGATGTTGCCCGCTATTTTGTGCATTTTTTAGTAGAAGAATCCTGTGGGCAGTGTACGCCTTGTAGGGAAGGCCTGGTGCAGATGGAAGAAATTTTAAATCGCATAACTCAGGGTGAGGGTAGGTTAGAAGATATTGATAAATTAAAGGACCTGGGAGAAGTTGTGGGAGGATTTTCCTTGTGTGGGCTGGGTAAATCTGCCCCCAATCCTGTCCTTAGTACCCTTAAGTATTTTAAACATGAATATTTAGAGCATATAGAAGAAGCTTTTGCCGGTCTGGAGTATGTAAAAAACTATTTAACTTTGAGATAGATCCAGATAAGTGTACTGGTTGTGGGCTTTGTAAACGCAAATGTCCGGCTGAAGCTATTAGTGGTGAAAAAAAGTCTCCTCATAAGATTGAGCAAAATTTATGCATAAAATGTGGTGAATGTTATAGAAATTGTAATTTTGATAGTATAAAGCCTGTTCCTATAAAAAAATAAAGCATGAGAGGGTAAGCTGGTATGGTAGAGTTTTCTATTGATGGGAAAAAGGTAAGTGGAGAAAAGGGAGAATATATTTTAGATGTAGCTAAAAGAAATGGTATTCATATTCCTACCTTGTGTGCTCATCCTGCAGTAGAGCCAAAGGGTATGTGTAGGTTTGTACTGTGGAAGTAAAGGACCGAGGAAGGAGTAAATTGGTTACTGCTTGTAATTTTCCTATTAAAGAAGGAATAGAAGTAGATACCAATAGTGAAAAGGTTCGCCAGGGAAGACGAGTGATTTTGGAATTGCTTTTAACTCGTTGTCCGGATTCTCCTTTGCTCAATAGTTTAGCCAAGGAATATGGAGCCAAAAGCAAATATGCCTGTTTATACCCAGATAACTGTATTCGCTGCGGTCTTTGTGCCCGGGTATGTGCCACTCATGTGGTAAGTGCCCTTTGTATGGCTGATAGAAGCATGAGTTTCATATTACTACTCCTTTTAATGAGCTTTCCTCTGTATGTGTTGGGTGTGGTGCTTGCTTTATGGTTTGTCCCACTGGCTATGTAAAACTGGAGGATAAGGAAGGTAAAAGAAAAATTATATTTGGAAACCAGATAGTTGCGGAGCATAGGTTAGTTTTATGTGAACAATGCGGTAGTGTGGTAACTACAGAAAAAAATATTGAATTTAGTAGAAAAAAATTAGGTGAAGATACTTTACTTGTATACCCCAATCTTTGTTCTAAATGCAGGAGAAGTAATGTAGCTAGAGAAGCAGAAGATTTAGCTGAGGATGCTGTGTTTGAGTTTAATATTGATTGGTAAATAAATTTTATACTAAAGCCAAAGAAAAAGAGTCTGAACCTTATCAGTTTAATCTGTTTTTAACTCTTACAAGAGCCAAATTAACCCATGCTTTGGTTGAACATGTCTCAAATATATATTTAGAAAATCATGAAGATATTTTTAACGGTAAGTTTAATTATGCTCTTTTGGAGTTTGACAAAGAGTCAAAATATAACAAAAGCCGTAGAAGTTTTGCAGAATATTTCGATTAAATATATCTATAATCATAAAGATATCCAAACTTTGGAGTTAAAAGGTCAGAAAATATTAACTTCTTTATTTGAAAACTATACTCCTCTTTTAAAATTATCTTCAGACGAGTTTGAAAAACTTGTAAAACAAGAAAAAATTTCATGTTTCCTATCTCAAAGACTTATTAGAAGACTCTCTTCTAAACATATTGTTGCATATAAAGATGCCGTTAAAAGTTTAGATAAAGAAGATAAAGAAAAATTTGAAATACAAGAGTGGTACTACAGAGCTAGACTTTTAATTGATTATATTTCAGGTATGACCGATGATTTTGCTCTAAATGAGTATAAGACTTTAGAGGCTTTGATTTAAGAATTTATTTAAATTTAGTATAAATTCTTTCTTCAAGTTCTTTGATGTTTTGTATCGCATCTTTTTTGTAATTTGAAAATCCCCAATTAACTAAAACCCAATCAACTCCTGCATTTTTTGCCGCAATAATATCTTTATGGGAATCACCTATTAGCTGGGCATTCTCTTTTTCTATATTGTGTTTATTTAAAATTTTATTTATCATCTCAGGATTTGGTTTGGGTTTTTTTACGCTGTCGTATCCCACAATTGTTTTAAAATATTTTTCTATTTCCAAATGTGAGAGCATCTTTTTAGCAAAATTTGAATTTGCATTTGTTGCAACAGTAAGAACAAACTCTGAACTTAAATCATCAATTAATTCAAAAACCCCTTCATAAAGTTCCAAATCTTCTAAACAAGTCTCTCTATAGTGATTTTCAAAAAGTTCTTTTTGTTGTTGTGTAATAGATTCTGTCCCGTAAAAAATTTTGCCGTATTTATAGCCGGGTCATTTACTTTTTCCAAAATGTAATTTTTTCCATTTTCTCAAAACCTAAATTTTCTCTTACATAATTCACCGTATTTGTTATAGAAGTTCCACTGTTTACTAATGTTCCATCCATATCAAATATAATTGTACGCATATAAATCCTTATATAAAAAATAGGAATCTATTATATATTCTTATGGGAAATTATCTATTAAATTTGTATATAAATTTGAAAATAAGCAATTAACAGATACTTAACGTTATGGTTGTAAAATTTCAGGGTGTAAGAAAATTAAATTTCCTCCTACTACGTCATATTTTAATTTTCTAGTTGATTTCATAAAGCTTCACCTTTAGTGAGGCTTTTTTATCAGTTTATTAAGAATAGTTAATATATGATTACATATTTTTTTTTTAGGAATTACACTTTATGAAGAAAGTTTTACCCGTACTAACCGTATTTATTTTAATTATAATCATTGTCTCAATTTTTCTTTCAATGTCAAGTCAAAAAAAGATGGTAACAATACAAGAAGGAAATCATGAACATAAACCTTTGGATATTACTTTAAACCACTATCAGGATACCCAATGCGGAATGACTATTGAAACTTTAGTACATTCTGTTCAAGCTGTTGCTCCTGACGGAAAAACTTGGTTTTTTGATGATGTCGGATGTTTTGCCCTTTGGTACAAAAATATTAAGTTTCAAAAAAAGGCTACAATATGGTTTATACAAATGATACAAACAGATATATCGACGGACGTAAGGCTTGGTATAATAAAATCGATAAAACACCTATGGGATACGGTTTCGGAGCATATGAAAAAGAGGGCATAAATATGATACCTTTTGATGAAATGCTTTTAAAAATGTACAGGGGAGAGAATCTTACCAACCCTTTAATTAGAAAAAAACTTTTGAGTGAGTAAATGGAAAGTATAAGTATATTAACAATTATTTCAATTGCCTTTTTAGGCTCTTTTGGACACTGTATCGGTATGTGTGGAGGAATAGTAGTAGCCTATTCCAGTACGAAAATTGATAATGGCTGGTCAAAAACAAGACAAGCTATTTCTCATATTCTTTACTCTTTGGGAAGAATTACTACTTATGTTATTTTAGGTTTTATTTTCGGTTTTGTTAGGCTGGAGTCGTTAACTTTTGATAATACTACAAGCGGAATTTTACTTCTTACAACGGGAGTT
>LZQN01000016.1_pt1 | contig 65863 bp, 71 predicted proteins | sample 768531 | NCBI WGS metagenome assembly LZQN01 (sample SAMN05207080, study PRJNA324506) | oil field metagenome | isolation source: sample BH-FW-7 from oil reservoir | place: India: Bombay High | collected 2015-12-02
AAGAAATTTATCAAAAAGGGTTGGGCGACCAAGAAGCAATTTTTGATCCAACCTTAGTTTTGGCGCAAAAAATAGGCAAGTTGAATGTTCTTTCACAAACTCAACGAGAGATTGAAAGAATATTTGTTTCAATGGGTTTTGAAGTGGCAGATGGCCCAGAAATTGAAAATGAATGGCACAACTTTACCGCCCTTAATATTCCCAAAGACCATCCTGCTCGTGATATGCAAGATACTTTTTGGATAAAACAAGAAAATAACCAAGAAAAAGACCCGGAAAGAAAAAAACTTTTGCCGCGCACTCAAACCTCCAATGTTCAGGTGCGTTTTTTGGAAAAAAATTCACCTCCCTTTAGGATTATTGTTCCGGGCAGAGTTTTTAGAAACGAAGCTACGGACGCTAACCATGAACACACCTTTTATCAATTTGAGGCTTTAGTGGTGGGAAAAGAAATTTCAGTGGCCAATTTCAAGCACATTGCCCAAGAATTTTTTTCTTGTTTTTTGGCCAAGAAATAGAAGTGAGAATAAGGCCGAGTTATTTTCCCTTTACTGAACCTAGTTTTGAATTTGATATTTCTTGTACTGTTTGCCAAGGAAAAGGCTGTCGTTCTTGCAAAACAGCGGCTGGTTGGAAGTGGGGGAGCTGGCATGGTAAATCAGCGGGTTTTTGAAAGCGCTGGCTACAAAAGAAACCAGTGGCAAGGTTTTGCTTGGGGATTTGGAATTGAGCGATTGGCGATGATGCGGTATAAAATTGATGACATTCGCCTTTTTAAAAGCGGAAATCTTCAATTCTTGAAACAGTTCTAACTAAGATAAATTTTAAAACCAATGAAATATTCCTATAATTGGCTGAAGAGTATCACAGGAACCCCCAAAGGGATCCAAGAGATGGCTGAAATGGTCAGTTCCAAAGGTTTTGAGTTTGAGGGCAAAGAAGACTTAGCTCAAAAATTTGAAAAAATAGTTGTGGCTCAAGTTTTGAAAAAAGAAAAGCATCCTCAGGCGGATCGTTTGTGGTTGGTGAAGGTGGATGATGGAAAAAGAAAAGAAAGATTGTTTGTGGAGCCAATAATTTTGAAGTTGGCGATAAAGTTCCTTTGGCGCTTCCCGGAGCAATTCTGCCGCTTAGTAAAATTGAAATTAACCAGCGAGAAGTGAGAGGGGAAGTTTCCGAGGGAATGCTTTGCGCGGAAGATGAATTGGGACTAGGCAAGGACCACAGCGGATTATGATTTTAAAGAAAAGTTTGAAAGTTGGCGCGCCCTTAGCGGAAGCGCTTAATTTGAAAGATGTTGTTTTGGAGTTTGATATCTTGCCCAATAGAGCGCATGATTGTTTGAGCTATTTGGGCCTGGCCAGGGAAATTTGCGCCATGGAAGGAAGAAAGCTGTCTTCCCGAGCCAGCTTTCCAAAAATTGCTTTCAAGCCAAACTCCCAAAAACTGGCCATAAAAGTGACTGAAAAGAAGCTTTGTCCTCGCTATATTGGAATTTTGATGAAAAATGTGAAAGTCGGGGAATCTCCCCAGTGGCTCAAAAACAGGCTGATTGCATCCGGAATGGAACCAATCAATAATGTGGTGGATATTACTAATTATGTGATGCTGAAAGTGGGCAACCCTTTGCATGCCTTTGATGCTGAAAAAATCAAAAAAGAAGAAGATTCTTCTTCTCCGAGGGAAAAGTACGAAATAGTTGTTAGAAGGGCAAAAGAGGGCGAATTTTTAAAATTGCTGGATGAAACCAAGATTAGGCTGGAAAAACAAGATCTTGTCATTGCCAACTCCACCCAGCCGTTGGCTTTAGCTGGAATTAAAGGAGGAAAGGATTCTGGGATAAGCGCCAACACCAAAAAAATAATTTTAGAAGCAGCCAATTTTGACAGCTTTAACATAAGAAAAACTCGCCAGAGATTGGGCCTGGCGACTGAATCCCAAATTCGCTTTGAAAAAGAAATCAGCCCTGTTTTGGCTGAAGAAGCGGCAAAAGAGGCAGTTTTTTTGCTTAAAAAATATGCTCAAGCTGAAATAGAAGAAGTGGTTGATGCCAATTTTTCTTCTTTTGCTGCCAAGATTGTTTGGTTGGACTATCGCTATCTGGAAAGCCTTTTGGGAGCCAAAATAAAAAAACAGACCGTTGAAAAAATTCTAAAAAACTTGGGATTTGAAGCCAAAGGCCATTCAGGAAAATTACAAGTGAGCGTTCCTTATTGGCGGCTGGATGTTAACTCTCAAGAAGATTTAATTGAAGAAATTGGCCGTATCTATGGCTATGAAAAGATTCCAACCGCTCCCTTGACAGCTAAAGTTGAAACTCCTCGAGAAAACAAAGAAAGGCTTTTTGAGTGGAAAATTAAGGATATCTTTGTGGGCTTGGGATTTTTTGAAGTGATTAATTATTCTTTCTATGGAGAAAAAGAAAAAGAAAAACTTGCTATTACGGGAAAGCATTTGGAGCTGGAAAATCCTCTTAGCCAAGACCTTTCCTTGTTAAGAAAAACTCTTTTGCCTTATCTTTTGGCCAATTTTTCCAAAAATATCAGAAAAGAAGATGAAGTGGCTCTTTTTGAAGTGGGCAAAGTCTTTTCTGTTTTTTCAACAGGGGATTCTTTTGAAAAGCTCAGAATTGGAGGAGTCTGGGGAAGGAGGGGACAATCGGCCGAAAAAAGCCTGGATGAAGCCAAGTCAGCCATTTTGGGCTTTTTTGAAAATCTGGGAGCAAGCTTTAATTACAAAAATGGCCTTTTGGAATTTGTTCGCTATCAAAAGAATAGGCAGTTTGATGACTCAATTTTAGAAGAAAAATTTTCAGTATTGATAAAAAGAAAAGACAATGGAGAAATTCTGGGAAGGCTGGGGCAGGTAGCCAGCTTAGCCAAATCTCTTTACAAAATAAAAGAGCAACCCACCGTTTTTGAAATTGAATTTGAAAAACTTTTTTCCTTATTCAAGGAAATTGAAAGCCAGAAGATTTTCCAGAAAATCTCTTCTTTTCCAGCGGCGGAAAGAGATATTTCTTTCTATCTTGTTCAAAAGACAGAAATTAAAACCATTCTTAAAGAAATAATCAAGTGGGGCGGAGAACTTTTGGAAGATGTTTACTGTGTGGAAAATTATCTTGATCCGAAAAGAAAAAAAAGATCTCTTACTTTTAGGCTTGTTTTTAGGGACAAGAAAAAGACACTGGAAGGAGAAAAAGTGAATGCTCTCTTGGAAATAATTTTGCAGAAGCTGGAACAAAAAAAAGAAATAGAAATAAGGAAAAGCTAGATGAAGCTTCCTAAGATAAAAGTAGAAAAAGAGCTTCTGAAGAAGGGAAAGAGGCTGGTTGTTGGGATTGATGAAGCAGGCAGGGGGCCATTGGCTGGCCCGGTGGTGGCAGCTGCTGTTTGGGTTGAACCTTCCTTTTTGGAAAAAGATTTCAAGAATAAAGCCTTAATTAGAGACAGCAAGACTCTTTCTTTGCGGCAAAGGGAATTGGTTTTTAGCCAATTGGCCAAGAGTTCCAATTTTACCTTTGGAATTGGCGAAGTTTCCAACCAAGTGATTGACCGAATCAACATCTTAAGAGCCTCTCTTTTGGCAATGAAAATTGCCCTAGATGATCTTTTTTCAAAATTAGAAAAACGAAAAGTTTTCACCAAAGAATTCTTGCAAAAAGAAAAAGACGCCATTTGTTTGCTCTTGGATGGGAATAAAAAAATTCCCAAAATTTCCTTTGAACAAAAGCTTTTTCCTCGAGGCGACCAAAATATTTTCTCCATTGCTGCCGCTTCTATTTGCGCCAAAGTTTGTCGAGACAGGATTATGGAAAAAATCCATCAGGAATGTCCACAGTTTGGGTTCAATAAGCACAGGGGCTATGGCACCAAAGAGCACTTAAAAAACATAAAAAAATTCGGCCTGAGCCGATTTCATCGCAGAACATTTGGTTTGGCAAAAAAATGGTGCCGAAGGAGGGAGTTGAACCCTCACCCTGGTAAACAGGACACGATTTTGAGTCGTGCGCGTCTGCCAATTCCGCCACTTCGGCGTTGAAAATTCCTTTTAATTATAGATTCTTTGTTCTTTTTGTCAATTGGAAGCTTTGATGTTTTGTTTGGGATTTTAAATGGAGAATAACCAAAAGGGCAATTTTTTATGGCAAAGAAAAAAGTAATCAAGATAAATTTTTGGGGCGAAGAGAAAAAGGTGGTTATTCAAAAGCACCACTTTTCTAAAAGCATTCGGCTTAGCGTTTCTTCTGACCAAGAAATTCTTATTTCTATTCCGCCTTGGTCAAGTTTTCGAAAGGCGGAGAATTTCTTTTGGAAGGAAAAGGAGTGGGTGAGCAGGGCAATTTTTGAAATTCAGCAGAAAAAAAACCAAGAGCTAGTTTTTAAGGGCCAGGCTGGTTTGCCGTTAAATTGTGCTGAAAATTATGTTAAAATCAAAAAAATAGCGCGGCAAATTGTCCAAGAAAAGATCCAATACTTCAATCAATGGTATGGCTTCCAATATGAAAAAATTTTCATTAGAAACCAAAGGACCCGCTGGGGAAGCTGTTCTGAAAGAAGAAATTTGAGCTTTAATGCGAGAATTGCCTTGTTGCCCCCTCATCTTCAAGACTATATTGTTGTTCATGAGCTTTGCCACTTAAAGGAAATGAATCATTCTCTGAAATTTTGGCAGTTGGTGGAGCTGACTATTTCCGATTATAAAAAGAGACGCAAAGAATTGAAAAAAATCAACTAACTTCAAAAATTAATTTTCCTAAAAATTATTTTTATTATTTTCAAAAAATGAAAAAAATCATTTTTGACATTGAAACAATTGGAGAAGATTTTGATAAAATGGATCAAGTTACCCAAGAATCTCTTACTCGCTGGGCAAGAAGGGAGGCCAAAAGTGAGGAAGAATTTGCTGTTTTGGAAAAAGACATCAAGGAAGGGCTGGGATTTTCTCCTTTGACGGGAGAAATTGTTTCAGTGGGAGTTTTGGACTATGAAACTCAAAAAGGAGCAGTTTATTTTCAGGCGCCGGGTGAGGAGATTGAAGAATTTGAAGAAGAAGGGATAAAATACAAAGCCTTGGACGAAAAGGGAATTTTGGAGAATTTTTGGCGAGTGGTTAGTCATGGAAATGAATTCATCAGTTTTAATGGGCGGTCTTTTGATGTTCCCTTTTTGATGATTAGAAGCGCGATTTGCAGAATTCGTCCTTCAAAGGACCTGATGCAGAATCGCTATCTTAACTACCAGCAAAGTGCCGCCAAGCACATTGATCTTTTGGATCAACTCACTTTTTATGGAGCAGTAAGAAGAAGAGGAAATCTTCATCTTTGGACCAGGGCCTTTGGCATCAAAAGCCCCAAAGAAGATGGGGTAGCGGGGGATGATGTGGCGAGGCTGTTTACTGAAAAGAGATTTTTGGACATTGCCCGCTATAACAGCCGAGATTTATTTTCTACGCGAGAACTTTTTGATTTTTGGCAAAAGTATCTGAGGTTTTAATTGAACTTAAACAGTTGGAAAGTCGGCTAATTCTTTTGGGAAAGAAGGAAGATAATTTTTTGGATCCGAATTTTCTTGGTTTCAGTGATCTCCTTGGTTGTGCCGTTGGCAAGAGAGGCGCCTAACAGAGTTAATTTATAGGCGAATTATATGTAAATAAATTAAAAATAAATGAAAAACAAAAAAGAAAAAATATTTCAAAGAGAAAAGAAAATTTGGACAAAGCACGATGCTTATGCGCCCGAGTTTGTTGATGAAGATGCCAACAAAGAGGCCTCCCAAGAGGAAATTGCCGCCTATCTTGGAAAACAAAAAAAAGAAGTTAAAAGGCTTAAAAAAGAAGATAAGTTTTATGAATCTCTTGGCAAGGCCCCCGAAATTGACCCCGAATTTTTAGAGGCTAATAGATTTTTAATTAATAGTTATGCCAAGAATTCAATAGAGGCTAAGATTTCAGCTATTTTACATGCTAGAAAAGAAAAAGATGAAGCCTTGGAAAAAAATGCCCTCAAGGAATTGATAGAGCTTCTAGACGGTGAGCTGGCTAGCCTGATTAAAGAAAAAAATATCAGCAAGCCAAGGAGTTAGCAGAAGAAATAAACCAACTAAAACAGCGCCGAAATGAGCTGGTCCTAAAGTCAAAAAAAGAAAAAAGGGAAAAAGAACTTTTTGATTTTAAAAAAGAGACAGTCAGAGGATTTTTGGGATTGGTTGATTTCATTGACGAAATAGATATAGACAGATTGAAAAATGTTAAAGAAGCGCAGAAAATGGGAAAGTTGTCTTTGGAAATTGAAAAGCAAAAAGAGATTTTGAGAAGAAAAAAGAATGAGGCTAAATTTAAATTGATGCAGATTTTAACTAACATTGAAAATTATTTGGATCTTTTGGAGCACTCAAAATCAAAAAGAAAAAAGGAAGATGCCCAATCTCCTGGCGTTCTATTTAGGAGAATGGTCAATACTGGATTGGTTGAGGGAAGCCTAAAATCGGCCAAAAAATTTATTCAGCGCAATTTTACTGATATTACCGAGGAGGAATACGATGATTGGCAGTTTGAAACGGAAAAAATTTATGGCGGGGAAGTTTATTTTGAAAGGAAGGGATTGATTTTTCCCAATTTTATGAATGGCCGCAATGAAGTTGATAAAATAGCTCAAGAATTAAGCCCAGATCTAGAGAAAATTAAAAAAATTATTCTGGAAGAAGACAAAGAAGCGGAGCAATTTTTCAAGGAAATGAAACTGTTGAATCTTTTTTGATTGATTGGCTTGGTTTTTGGGTAATTAATTTCATTTAAGCTTAATGTTTTAAAAATGAAAAAAGGCGATTTTTTGGCCCCTGCAACAAAGAAACTTTTGAAGGAGATAACTCTTTCTTATCAAAAGAAAAGGAAGAATTCTCTTCAAAAACAAAGCCTTTCCTTAAAAGAGTTTCAAAGGAAGGCCTGCTTGATGCGGCAAAAAGTTTTTGAAAATTTTGAAAAAAATTTCAAAAAGGCCGTAGAAAACCTTGAAAAGAGAGGTTTTATTGTTCATTTGGTCCAAGATTCCCAGGAAGCTCAAAAAAGATTGCTGGAAATAATAGAGAACGAAAGAGCAATTGTGAAATCAAAGTCAAACGTGGGTCGAGAAGTGGGAATTAATCAGTTAATAAAAGAAATTTCTTCTCAAGAAGGGTTTTTTTCTCCCGAAACGGACCTGGGTGATTTTTTAGTTGATATTATGAAGGAAGAGGATTTGCACTATGTTTTGCCAGCATTGCATATAGACCCAGAGGATATTAGCCGAAGGATAAAAACCCTTTGGCAAGATGAAGTGGCTCCTGATCCTCAAGAACTAACCAGTTATTTGTGTCAAAAAATAAGGGAAAACATTTTAAGAGCAAGAATCGGGATTTCAGGAGTCAATTTTTTTACTCGAAAAGGAGAGTGTTTGCTTTTGGAAAATGAAGGCAATATTTCTTTGATTAGCCGTTTGCCGCAAAAGCATATTATGATTGGCAGTGTTGACAAACTGGTTTCTTCTCTTGAAGAAGGAATTTTTCTTTGCCAAGCGGCGGCAATTTTTGGCACTGGTCAAGAAATTACCCAATATATTTCAGTTATCAATGGGCCATCCAAAACAGCCGATATTCAAAATGAGCTAGTTGTTGGAGCGCAAGGCGCCAAGGAAGTCCACTTGATTTTAGTTGATAATGGTAGGACTAAAATGATTGAGAGTGGATTTAAAGAGGCGCTTTTATGTATTGGTTGTGGAGCGTGCTTGAATTTTTGTCCGGTTTATCATCAAATGGGCAATCGCTATGGAGGAGACTATATTGGTTCGCGGGGAATTGTAATGAAAGCTTTTCAAAAAAATGATCCAATAGAAAGCTTGAAAGCCGCTAAGGAAGGAGGAAGTTTTAATTGCACTTTATGTGGGGTTTGCCACGAAAATTGTCCATTAAGAATTGATCTTCCTGCTTTGGTGAGGAAAGTAAGGGAAAAACAGCATCGAGAAAATATTCAAACTTCTACTAACCAGGAAATGATTGAGAAAGTGACAAAAACCGGCAATCCCTTTGGAGAAAAAGGCGAAGATCAAGAGATTCCTGATAAATTATTCTGCTGTTGATTTTTGTCTTTTTTCAAGCTAGAATTCACCAATTGGATAAATTGGTTAAAGCTTGACTAGTTTTAGCTTGGCAGAGCTAAAAACTGAAATCTCTTTTTTATAAGAGTAAAAAATGAAAAGTAAAATGGTTTTAAATAAAGCCAAAAAAAGAAATTTTTTAATTCAAAAAAATAGTCGCCAATGCTTTGCAAATATTTTGAACAATGCCAAAAGAAAAGCGATGAGGAAATAGTTAAAATGTCCAAAAAAGACAAGGACTGTTATGTTTGTTTGGTAGAAAGATATGAAGACAAAATTATTCGTTATATTCGTCGAATCAGCAATGTTAGCCAAGAAAGCGCTGAAGATATTGCCCAGGATGTTTTTATTAAGGTTTTTATTAATCTTAATGAGTTTAATGAAGAGCTAAAGTTTTCTTCTTGGCTTTATCGTATTGCTCATAATGAAACAATAAATTATTGGCGTCGTAATAAAAAACGAAAAGCTCAAGATGTTTCTTGGGATGACAATGAAGCCTTGAAAAATATCTTAAGGGACAGTCGAGACATAGAGGAAGATGTTTATCAAAAGATAACCAATCAACAGCTTAAAAGTGCTTTAACAAAACTTGATGAAAAATATCGGGAAGTCTTGATTTTAAATTATTTAGAAGGAAAGAGTTATCAAGAAATTGCTGACATTCTCAAAAAACCAATTGGCACGGTGGGAACCTTGATTAACCGAGCTAAAAAATTTCTTGCCAAAGAGCTGGAAAAAGAGGGAATAAGCCCAGAAGTTGCCATTAGAAATTAAAAAGAATTTAATTAGATTTTTAAAAGCCAATGAAGGAGCAAAAAAGAATCCCTTTGGAGAAAAAGAAGATAAGTCAAAAAATCTTCCAAAAAATAAAAGAGGAAAAAATCGAGATGAAGCCGTCTTTGTATTTTAAAATAACTTCTTGTTCTTTTCTTTTAATAGCAATCCTCTTTTTTTCTTTGGCGGCCTTTTTGGTGATGTTGTCTGTTAATCATCTTGCAGAACTTGAATCAACCAGAACATTTTTTAAGATGGCAGATTTGTTTTTTCTTTATTTGCCAATGCTCCCATTTTTAGTGGGAGTCTTATTTCTTTATCTTTCGGCCAAGTTCTATAGAAAAGGGCGAATAAAATGTTATCATGAAGATCGGACGCTTTTTTTAGTTTTAATTTTTGGGGCGTTGACAGTGGCTCTTTTTTTAGCAAAAACTGAATTAGCAATAAAAGCTAATCGAGCGGCTGAATCAATAAGAGAAAAAGGAGTTTTGAAAAAAGTTTATGTCACCCCAAAAGATTTTTGGAACAATCCTCAACGAGGAACGCTTTCAGGGATAATTATTCAATGCAACACCAAAAAAGATAATATGAAAATCTCAACCTGGGAAGAAGAAACTTGGCTAATAGATACTCAAAAAGCCTTGTGGCACCTTCGGGAAGACCAGAAAATACCGGGCCAAAAAGTGAAAATGGTGGGAAATGCTAAGGATAGTTTCCTTTTTGAAGCTTGGGAAATTTGGCCTTGGCACTTGGAATAGGCAATTTAAGCAGCCTTGCTTAAAGCTATTTAGCTGGCTCCAAAGCTGTTTTTAATTTTGGCTTTAATAAAACAAAGCAAAGAACAAGACAGAATTAAATGGCTTGTATACACAAAAAACATTTCAGTTAAAACATAATGAAGTACAAATTCAAATTACAATTTAGAAGCTAAAATCCAGCAAGCTCAAGAAATCCTCAGTGGTCTAAATTGGTAACAATAAAATGGATATAAAGTTTTTTGCTTGATGAAATATCTTAGCAAAATAGAACTGGAGAAATCTCGGAAAATACAAAAAGGGAATTTCTAAAAAATAAAAAGATTTTTAATTTAAAAATATTCAAAGAAGAGTTTAAGGGCTACTCTGGACGAAAGTAGTTTGAAACTAGGCAAATTATATTGGTTTCGAAAGAAGGTTGGTTTCGTTATTTTTATTTGTTTGGATGCCACAGAAATTTGCTACGACAATCTCAAAAGATGTATCTTCACCACTATTGATAATATGGCAAAGCCGCTTATGCTAGAATTTACAAAAGCAAGAACTCTAAAAATGGCGAAGATTTCCTGTTGCGGCTCAATTTTCTTCTGAATGGAAAGATGCCCCGAATTGGCCATGACGATGGGTCTGAATTTGAGAAATACTTCAAAAACCTGCAGGAAATTAAAAATCAAACAATATTATTCCTGAACAAAAATACCTAAAGACAATCCTAATAATGAAAGATAGCTTAACTGTACTCTTCAAGAAGATTTTATCCAGTTAGGAAACTTAAATTATGACCCCTGTGTTTTTAAAAGAAATCTGACTGAGTGGCTGATTGAATATAACTTTAAAAGAATCTATGAAGTCTCAAACTACCAAGCGCCGATGAAAGTTAGCCATTTATCATATATGCATTCATCTTATACAAAGGGTGTATTGTTAACTGTACAAAGAGTTGACACCCTATTTAAATGTGCTATTTTGGAATGTTATCACATCTTAATTATGTTCATTTATGTTATCAACAAACATAAAAAGGGCTATTATCAAAGATGATTTAATGTTTGCTGGAGGGAAAAAAGATACAAAGTGCCAAGATATTGTCCCAATAGTCATTATAAGCATTTGTGCGACAGTAATTACTATCGCGCCTTGATAGTTTTTAGACACTACATAAAAATTGTTTCAGATTATTATTTTAACCAAAAACAAAAAGCTAAAAACATTGATTTATTTATGTTTACTCCTAGCATCTCTTCACCCATGGGTCCGGGATCGGATTCGGAGCCTGTTTCTATAAAGTTTGGAAAAATTAAAACCTTCTTAGTTGATTCTTCTCAATTTGGTTTTGAGCCATTACTCTTAAATAGATTTGATAAAGTATATTGCTATCTTCCATCTATGAGAGGAGAAGATTGTGATAACCGACACCTTAATCAGTTCTTTCATTGTGAAATGGAAATGAAAGGGAAGTTGGATAAATTGTTGCCGATAATTGAGGGATACGTGAAAACATTAGCTGAGGCGATTTTGTTGATGAAAAACATAATTAAAAAAATCAGTGAAGACTCAAATGAAACCTCATATTACTTGAAGGAAATTTTGAAAAAGAAAAATTTTCCTAAGGTTAGTTTTGATGAAGCTGTTGATGTGTTGACAAGAAACGGCAAGAAGAAGTTGATTAATTTCACTAAGCATGGCAACGATATTAGTTGTGAAGGCGAAATTGAACTGATGAAGATTTTGAAAGTTACAACTCCCATATGGCTTACTGATTTCGATAGAGATAGAGTTCCTTTTTATCAAAAGCCAAATCCTAAAAATCCTGAAAAGACAATCACTGCCGACCTACTTTTTCCTCCAATAATTAAGGATGCTTTTGGTGGAGAGGTGGTTGCTCGGGTCAGCGCCAAGATAATGTTGATGAAATGTATGAGTCGCTCAAGAGGCAGAAAAATATTTCTCCAAGGCCTTATGAATGGTATATTGATTTAAGAAGGCATCCGAATTATAAGACAACTTCAGGTTTTGGTCTTGGAATTGAAAGATTTATTGCATGGAGCTTAGGCAAAAAAAATATTCGTGATGTTATTTTGTATCCCAGAATCAAAAATGTACAAACTTACCTCTAATAATTAAGCTATCAACAAGATGGACAAAAAAGAATTTGATGATTTCTTTAGGTCCTACTCAAAGAATGTTGATAACGCTAACAAGCATGGTTTTTGGAAACTTTCTGACGCTTTGATTACTAAGATTATTATAGAAAACATTCCCACAGATATCAGTGAGGAAGAAATAATCTTAGATGCAGGGGGCGGTACGGGTAGGTGGGTATGCGACCTAAGTAAGATATATAAGTCAAAATTTATTGTTTATGATTTGTCGCATGATATGCTTGAAAAAGCCAAGGAAAATATAAAGAATGCGGGAATTGAAAACAGGACTCAACTTATAAAAGGGGATTTAAGGGATATGAAAAAAATAGAAACAGAATCCATTGATTATATTATTAGTATTTACAGTCCGATAAGTTTTATATATGAAAAAGAAAAGGCTTTCAGTGAAATGTATCGAGTTCTAAAAAAAGACGGTAAAATAATCATTATGGGTCATGGTTTACACAACGCAATTTTTTCTAAAATTAATAATTTTTACGCCGAAGCGTCAGAATTGAATGAATTAGATAAAGAAAAGATGGTTAAATGGAATGATCATGTGCCGAAGCTAAATGTTTTCTCTAAGGAAATCATGGAAAGAGATTTGAAAAATGCAGGTTTTAAAGTAGATAAAACTTATGGAGTGCCAGTATTTGCGCAACCTGGAGCCGAAGATTTTGATCCAGAGAATGTTAAAAAAAGTAGAATCTCTAATGCTCTAGAAAAAGAAGATTTTTTCAATAAAGTATTAGAACTAGAAATGAAATATAACAGTCAATCAACCGTTGCAAACAGAGGAATGAATATCTTTTCAGTTGGCATTAAAAATTAAATTTAAAAAATGAGATTAGCTATCCCTAAAAAATTAGAAAAAGGCGATGTCATCGGTGTCGTGTCTCCTTCTGCTGGCCTGGGTCCAATTTTTCCGCATAGAATTGAGCAGGCTGAAAAGAATTTAACAAAACTTGGATTCAAAATAAAATATGCCAAAAATTCTCTTAAAAATGATGGCTATGTTTCAGCCTCAGCTAAAGAAAGGGCCGATGATATTCATGAGATGTTTTTAGATAATGAAGTCAAGGCAATTATCTCCACAATAGGCGGTGATCATTCCAATCAAGTCTTGAAATATATTGATTTTGAGATTATTAAAAACAATCCCAAAATCTTCATAGGTTATTCTGATATAACTGTGCTTCATATGGCATTTGCAACAAAAAGCAATTTAAGAACTTATTACGGACCGTGTATTATTTCGGAATTTGGAGAGTATCCAGAAATTTTGCCATATACTTTGGAATATTTTGAAAAAGCATTAATGAAGGATGAACCGATTGGTTCGGTAATCCAATCTGATTACTGGACTTGGGAATTTCTAGATTGGTTTAAGAAGAAGGACCAAACTAGAGCCAGAAAATTAATTCCCTCAAAAGGTTATGAGTGGTGGAAAAAGGGAAAAGCACAAGGAAAGATTTTTGGAGGATGTGTTCCCTCAATAAATCATCTTGCCGGAACTGAATACTGGATTAATTTTAAGGACAAGATCTTTTTTATTGATATACCTGAATCTTGCCCTGGAGAAAAATTTTCTTTAGCAGATTTAGATTCTTTTTTAGCAGACTTGGATAACCTTGGAGTGTTTAGGATTATCAAAGGACTTATTATTGGGAGACCTTATTTTTACGAAGAAGAAGATAATGTTGAGCTAAGAAAATTAATTGATAATTATACAAAAGATCATGACTATCCTATTCTATTCAATGCCAACATAGGTCATGTTTCTCCAATAATTACTTTACCACTTGGCGCCAAAGTCAAGCTTGATTCTGAGAAAAATTGCTTTGAAATTAGTGAGCCGGGAGTCATTAGTTAATTAAAATTATGAAGGTCGTAAACAGAAAAAAATACAGATATCCATCCCAGAAGACTGATAAATGGAAAAAGGAAACCTTCCAACCTCTTTCAGACCTAAAATTGAGTTTAGAGCTAAATGATGGAAATTCTATTGAATGTGCAGCTTTTCGTATGATTATGGATGGAAGGGCTGAGAAGCATGCTTGTATTTCAACACAGGTAGGCTGTAAATTCGGTTGTAAGTTTTGCGCTTCTGGCAAAAACGGATTTTTGCGGAACCTTACCAAGCAGGAAATGAAAGATGAAATTAGTGCTTTGTGTCAAGAAGAAAAAATTGAAAAATTTGATTGCATAGTTTTTATGGGGATTGGGGAGCCTTTAGATAATTATCGAGAAGTAGTTGATTGCATTAGAGAGCTTATAGAGAAAAAAGATTTATATAGCGGGATTAGGAGAATTGCAATAGCGACAGTCGGCATCCCTGAATTTTTGGATAAGTTAGCAGATGAAAGACTTTCAATTGATCTTTGGATTTCCTTGCATGCACCGGATGATGTAAAAAGGAAAAAGATTATGCCAATTGCCAATAAGTATTCCGTATCTGAAGTTATAAAGGCTGGGGAGGATTATTATAAAAAAGTTGGTAGATTTGTTTGGATAAATTATATGCTTTTCTTGGGATTTAATAATCTTGATAAAGATGCTAAAAAAATCGCTAACTTACTGAAAGGGAAGAAAGATGTTTTCAAGTTCATAATAACTGAGCCGAACAGCAGTATGGACAATTTTGAAAAAGCTAGTTATGATGATTTGTTAAAATTTGAAAGAAAATTAAAGAAATATGGGGTTGAAAATGAAATCGTAAGGTTTATGACTGCAGGAAAAGACATTGGAGCAGGATGTGGAGAATTTATGTTTATTCCCAAAAAATAGGAAATTTTGTAAAGCTCTTTCACATTTTAGAACCTAAAGGAGGATGAACATGAAAAAAAACAATTTTCTTGCAAGAGTTAAGGATGGTCAAAAATTTTCTGGTTTTGCCAGAGTTCTTAGAAAGAGGGATTTTGGAAAAATTTCGTTTTGGAGAGTTAGATTTCGTGAAGACGAGGTTCAATTATTAGTCCAAAAAAAATTACTCGCTAACTATGAGCAAATCAAAAAATCAATCTGGGTAGCTTAATTTTTTTGGAAGGGGAGAAAACAACAACAAAGAAAGGTGAGCCATCCATTGCTGTTTTTTTGATTAGGGTAGAAAAAGAAGGGAACGAAATTCTCCAAAACAAGCTTAGTGGAGTAAATCATTTGAGTAGAAGTGGAAATAGAGTTCTCGATATAATTTCTAGTAAATATCTATTTGACTACTTGTTATTGATTTCAAGTCTGACTGAAGCAATAAGACGATTCTTGGGAAAAAAAGGATTCAAAGAATTTTCTACTGGAATTCTCCAAGAGTACTTTGAGGGAGGTCAAGCAAAACCATTCAAAACAGTTTGCAGAGCAAACGGAAAATCGCTTTATCTTAGTCTGACAAGTGAGTTAAAATTAAAAAGACTGATGGTGGCGGGTTTTGAAAAAGTTTATGAAATTTCTCAGTCCTTTAGGAATGAAGGAATTGATAGGATGCATCTTCCAGAGTTTACTTTGTTGGAGCTGTATGCTGTTAATCAAAGTTATTGTGATATGATGGGATTACTGGAGGACATGATTGCTTTTATCTTGTCTGAAAGTGGAATTTCCCAATTATGTAATAATGCCAGCAAAGTAAGCTTGCAACCGCCATTTGCAAGAAAAACGTTTGATGAATTTTGTCTAGAGTTTCTGGGGATCCCAGGTTGCGAATGCACATCTACTTGGTTAGCTAATAAGTATCCCGGTGTTTTTTTCCAGAAATGGATGAATTTACTTGGACAATGAAATTAGTGGATAGAATCTTTACTCCACATATTGTCCAGCCTACTTTCCTAACAAAAGTCCCTTCCGGCATATCTCCATTTGCAAAAAGAGATGCAAGCAATGAAAGGTTATCGGAGAGTGCTTTCTTTATTGCAATGGGGGTGAACATAGCAACAATCTCGACTGATGAAAATAATGTCGATGTGATTGCACCACTGCTCAAAAAACAAGCGGAAAAAACAGGAAGACCAGTTAATCAAGAATATCTCAAAATTCTGGATTTCGGTCTACCACAAACGGCTGGTATGGGATTTGGACTTAATCGATTTTTTATGCTCTTTCAAGAAGGAGAAAGGAGCGCTAGAGAAACTTGTGCTCTTCCTATTTTTTAACAACAAGCCAAAGAGAGAGGCATTGTGTAATATATAGTGCCTCTCATTCTTTTATTGAAGAATTTCGATTATTATACAAGAAAAAAGAGAAATTACCTCGATGATCTCAGCGCAAGGAGAAAGGTATGTTCATTGATTCAATTAACCGACAAAGTTTTGAAGATACAAAGCTAGTACAAATATATCCCAAAATATTTGATGCAAAGACGCAAGTCAAGTGCTGAAGTATTTTAATCCATTCAAGGCTTTATTATTAGTTGTATTAAAGATTTATATTGTCGAGAAATCAAAATGATACCTATGAAGGTAAACAATTAAAAGCACTCAAAGGTATATCACTATTGGAGTGCTTACTTATTATCCAAAATAGCAGGATTTGTATTCGCTATAGTGCAGTATCGGTTCTATTCGCCGATTGGTTGTTAGTTTGCTAATGGAATTGAAGGCCTGATGCTAATGGAGAAACTTATACAATATTTTTATCCAGATAAGATTTTAAAGAGCATAAATGAGGGTGGAAAATCTGACAAATAAAATTAAAGTCAAAACGAATTTCTGAAAAATTTGGGCTGGTTCCGCTTTCAGCCTTGAAAAAAGAAGTCAAAAGGCTTAATATAAACAGGAAAGAAGGCTGTTTCTGTTGGAGCGCTTCCGTGGGTTCTATTGTTTTCATTCATTAGAAATTGCTAAAAATATAATCTCAAAAACAATATGGAATCAAGCAGGAAAATTCCTCCTTATGATTTTAGAAAAATTGAAAAAAAGTGGCAGAAAAGATGGCAAAAAGAAAAACTTTATGAAATAGACCTGGATAAAGCGCCAAAACCCTTTTATAACCTGATGATGTTTCCCTATCCTTCGGCGGAAGGGCTTCATATTGGCGGAGTTTACACTTTTACTGGAGTGGACACTTTTGGCCGCTACAAAAGGATGCAGGGCTATGATGTTTTTGAGCCAATTGGATTGGATGGATTTGGAATTCACAGCGAAAATTATGCCATGAAGATTGGCCAGCATATTTTGGAAGTTTCAAAGCGGACTGAAAAAAACTTCTATCGCCAACTCAAATCAATTGGCAATATGTATGATTGGTCCAGAACTGTTGAAACCTACAAGCCCAATTATTATAAATGGACTCAATGGATTTTTCTTCAGCTTTTCAAAAAGGGCCTGGCCTATCAAAAAAGGGCCAAGGTCAACTGGTGCCCTTGGTGTAAAACGGTTCTTTCAGATGAGCAAGTAATTGGAGGAAGATGTGAACGTTGTGACAGTGTTGTCCAAAAGAAGGAATTGAAGCAGTGGTTTTTCCAAATAACTGCCTACGCTGAAAGGCTCTTAAAAAATTTGGATTGGATTGATTGGCCGGAAGATGTCAAGACTAACCAAAGAAATTGGATAGGAAAATCAGAAGGAGCTTTGATAAAATTTTTTATTGCCAAAGAAGAGGGCCGCTTTTCCAAAAAATGCAAGAACCAAAGAAAAAGCCTCAGATCAGTGGTAGAAGTTTTTACCACCCGACCAGACACTCTTTTTGGGGCAACTTTTTTGGTTTTGGCTCCAGAAAATCTAGCCATTAAAAAATGGCAAAAATCAATCTTAAACTGGAAAGAAGTTTCTGATTATATCCGCCAGGCTCTTAAAAAAGCGAAGAGGAAAGAAAGATGAAGAGAGGGAAAAACAGGCATAGAGATTAAGGGAATAAAAGCAATTAATCCAGCCACCCAAAAAGAAATTCCTATTTGGGTGGCAGACTATGTCTTGGCAGATTATGGCACGGGAGCGATTATGGCAGTGCCGGCCCATGATGAGCGGGATTTCCAATTTGCCCAAAAATATAACCTTCCAATTCGTCAGGTGGTTAAGCCCATAAAAGAAGAACTGGATAAGCAGAAAGCACTAAAAGAAAAAGAAGAATGTTTCTCAAAAGAAGGAAAGGCCAAAAACTCCGATTTTCTTAATGGGCTTGAAACAAAAAAGGCTCAGGAAAAAATTATCAACTGGCTGGAAAAAAATAATTTGGGGAAAAGGGCTGTAGATTATAAATTACGGGACTGGTGCGTTTCTCGCCAGCGCTATTGGGGGCCGCCAATTCCAATTATTTGGTGCGAAAAGTGCTCCTTGGAAAAGGCAAAAGCAGTTTCTTTAAAAAAGAAAAAAGTAAAAGTCTTGATGATTCATGGTTTGGGGGCGACCGGAAAAAGTTTTTGGTTTCCTTGGATGAAGAAGAAATTGGAAAAAATGGGCTGTGAAGTTTATTCACCCACCATTCCTCGTTCCTCCAAACCAGAACTTCAAAAGTGGCTCAAGAAATTAAAACCCTATTTTGAGAAACTGGACAAAGACAGCATTATCATTGGCCACAGTCTTGGCTCCAAGGCGGCTCTTCATCTTCTGGAAAAATCAAATAAAAAAATTGCCCAAGTCTTTTTGGTGGCTTCTGCTATTGGCAATCCTAAAAGAGACTGGGATGAAATTTCCAAAAAAGTCAAAAATGTCAGCGTTGAGCACTTGAGAAAATTTTGGGAAGAAAAAATAAATTGGGAAAGAGTAGACAAGAAAGTAGAAGAAAAATTTGTGATTGTTTCTATTGACGATTCCTTGATTGACGCTGATAACTACAATCTCCCCAAGTTGTCTCATCTTAAAATTGAATTTTGGAATTACCACCGCCACTTCAAACAACCCTACAACCAAAAACTTTTCAATTTTATTGCCTCAAGATTGGACAAGGTGCGCTATCCGGGACTAATCTCTCTTAATATTTCTGACCAGAAAACTTGGCAGTTGCTTTTAAGTGGGGAAAAATCAATTGAAACGCGAGCTCTCAATCCCAGCGAAAAGGAAAGATTTTTTGGAAACATCAAAGCTGGAGATAAGTTAATTATTAGAAATATCATTACCACTGAGGAGCGGCTTTTTTCAGTCAAGAATGTTTTTGAGTTTTCTAATCTAGAGGATTTCTATTTGGAAAAAGAGTTGATTAAAAAACCTTTCCTGCCAAAAAAATAAAAAATCTTTCTGATCTTGAGAGTGCTTACCGATTATTGGGATCCGATCTTTATATTGAAAAATAAACAAGAATGGTTTGGTTGCTTTTGAAGTGGAACTTGAAAAGGAGGCAGTTCCGGTTCCCGAAAAAGATTTGCCAGTCCTTTTGCCTCCAATGAAAGATTTTCTTCCAGAAGGAAAAGGCAAAGGCCCCTTGGCAAAGAATGAAAAATTTGTCAAGGCTAATTGTCCAATCTGTGGAAGTGAAGCTGAAAGGGAAACTGATGTTTCTGATCCTTTTGTTGATTCGGCTTGGTACTTTTTTCGCTATCCATCAACTGAATTTAATGATCGGCCCTTTGATCGAAAAAGAACCAAAAAGTGGTTGCCGGTAGATAGCTACATTGGAGGCAAGGAGCACACTGTTTTGCACCTTCTTTATTCTCGTTTTATCACAATGGTTTTTAGAGACTTGGGTCTGATTGATTTTGAAGAGCCCTATAAAAGGTTTTTTGGCCATGGGCTTATCACCAAAGATGGGGCCAAAATGAGCAAGTCCAAAGGCAATGTGGTCAATCCGGACGACATCATTGAAAAATACGGCACTGACACAACCCGGCTCTATCTTCGCTTTTTGGGGGATTTTTCCCAAGGAGGAGATTGGCGTGATTCAGGCATTGAAGGTATGGCTCGGTTTGTTCGAAAAGTATGGAAACTATTTTTCCAATTAGACGGAAAGGGAAAAGGGGTCTCGGATGATGCCATGATTGACAAGACCATCAAAGTGGTTGGTGAAGATATTGAAAGACTTTCTTTTAACACCGCAGTGGCAAGGATAATGGAATTTACCAACTGGATAAAGGAAAACCAAGCTCAATTCAATCTCAAGCAGGTAAACAGAGTAAAAGAAACCTTGGCTTTTGTTTTGGCGCCCTTTGCGCCTCACTTGGCAGAAGAATTTTGGCAAAATTTGGGCAACCAAGAATCAATTTTCAACCAAAAATGGCCTCGCTATGATGAGGAAAAAATAAAGGATAATCAAATTGAATTGGTGATTCAGATAAATGGAAAACTAAGAGACAAAATCGTGGTTTCGGCTCAAATAAGCGAGGAAGAGGCAATTAAAATGGCGTTGCAAAGCGACAAGGTTCAAAAGTTCTTGGAGAACAAGAAGCCAAAAAAGAAAATATATGTTCCTGGGAAATTGGTCAATCTGGTAATTTAAGAACAAACCTAAACTCAAGGCTCAAATTTTTGAGCCTTGAATTTTTTTGGTTTAATTTTGGCCTAATCAAGAGCAAGGTGAGTTTTCAACAGGCTGATTTTAGAACTTAACAGAAGATGATTTTTATTGTATAATTAAAAGCGCCAATAGTTCTTTGAAATTGTAGTAAAAATAATGAAAGCATATGGAAATATAAAGAGAATATAAAAAGGATGAAAAGAGGAGGAAGAGCAATGACAACCAAGAAGAAGCGTGCTGACGAGGATTGGAAAAATTTCTTTAGAAAAAATAGAGGATAAGGGAGATTTTATAGTGGCTTGTGCCATGGAGATAGCACAAGTCATGTGCGGCCGCCAAGATCTCCAGTTTGTAACAATGGAGATCTTTAAGCTCAAAAGGGGAGCTAAAGCTTATAGGATTGTTTTTGGGATGCCTCAGGACAGCTTGAGGCACGGAATCGGTGAGGTCGGTCTTTTGGAAGAGCCAGTAAAAAAAGAGGCTCTTCTTTGGGCTCTTCAAACCAATCTTCCAGTGGTCGTAAATGATGTCTTGTTCTCACCTCTTACTGAGTATATGAGAATTCATGCTCTTAACAAGAATATTGAAAGATTGGTGATTTTGCCAATTTCTTTCAACCACAGCCAGTGGCTGTTGGTTTTTGACAGATTGACAGGGGAGGAGGAATTCTCCTCGGAGGACAAGGAGTTCCTCGAAAGAAGCAAGGTTTTAATCGAAAAGGCCCTTTGGGCCCAGGAAGAGGTTAAAATTGCCAGGACGAAGGATGTCTTGGAACAAAGCAATTTTTTTCTGAGGGGCATTGAAGATGCCTTTCGCAATCCTCTTTCTACTGCTTTTTTAGCAGCTGAAAGAGCCAAGAAAGAAATTGGCAATGGAGCTGAAAAGGAAATAGCTCTCCGTTGGCTTGGTGTTGTTCAGGAGAGCATCAAGAAAGCGATGGGTCAAATTGATCTGCTCGGAACAATCCAATATTGTTCCGAGGGAAAAGAAGCGGGAAAAGAAGCTGTTTTAGCTTTGGAGTATCTTATAACTAAACTCCAACAGGGAGAAGAGGGAGAAGAAGGGAAGGCATCAACCTCCATTCTTTTGAAAAAATATCAGCTTGAAGCGGAGGATGAATTTGTTCTGGTAAGAAATCTATTGGCATTGGAGAGATTTTCTACTGAAATCAAGAGATATCTTGCTAGGGGCACTAGGGGCAGGGAAAAGGCTCTGCTTGATGTTGAAAAAGACGAAAAAGAAAGAGTCGTCTTTTCAATTTCAGCTCCTTGCTTTTTTCCTGACAAGGAAAAAAAGGAGCTGGAGCTCCTAATAATCTGCAACCTGGCAAGGGTTGCAGGAGCCAAGATAAAAACAAAAAAGGGAAGGCTGGAGTTCAGTTTTCCCTTGGCAAATGGAGGACAATAAAAAGCGGGTGGCAGAAATGCCCCCGTTTTTCAATTTTTTGCCAATTTCACTTTTAATTTTTTCCAAGAAAATTCATTTTTGATTGTCGCAATGGCTGTTTTTCTTGCGAAATTTCATAAAGGGAAAATCCAAAAAATTAAAACTTTGCTTTTTGCTAAAAATAGTATTAATATAAAACCAGGGAAAAAGAGGGAGTTTTAGCCTCCTAAAATAACCATTAAAAAATAAAAAAATGTCAACTCTTTTAATTTTTATTGGCGCGGTAGTGGTTTTGGGTTTGGCTGTTGTTGTTATCTACAATGGCCTGATCAGATCTAAGAATCAAGTAGAAGAAGCTTGGTCAGATATTAATGTCCAGCTAAAAAGGCGCTATGATCTGATTCCAAATCTAGTGAGCACTGTCAAAGGATATGCGGCTCACGAGAAAGAGCTTTTTGAAAAAGTTACCCAAGCCAGAACTGCCGCTATTGGAGCCCAAAATCCCAAAGAGCAAGCTGAGGCAGAGAATATGCTCTCGGGCGCGTTAAAATCACTTTTTGCAGTGGCTGAAAACTATCCTGACCTGAAAGCCAATCAAAATTTTCTTGAACTTCAACGGGAACTTTCTGACACCGAAAATAAAATCCAATCTGCCAGAAGATTCTATAATGGCAATGTAAGAGACTTCAATACCAAGATTCAAGTTTTTCCTACCAATCTTTTTGCAAAAATGCTTGGTTTTAAGCCTTATGAATTTTTTGAAATTGAAGAAGGGGAGAAAGAAAATGTAAAAGTGGAATTCTAGTTTTTAAAACTCTATTTTTGAAAAATAAAAATCTGGTAAATCAGCCAAAATTGACTTTTCTCAAACAAAGAAAGCAATTGCTGGGTTGTTTTGTATTATTTTATTGACCCTGTGTTTTGGAATTTTGCTGGTGGTTATTTTTGGCTTTAGTCTTAATATGAAGATAATTTTGTTGGGATCTAGCGGACTGGGGTGGGCAAATGGCCCAAAAGCACTTGAAACACGAGATTGCTGGCTTTGGGGCCAGTCCTAAAAGAGGGCTAAAAAGCAATAATGCCAATTTAAAAACTCCCTGAAATTGTAAAAAAAACTAGTTATTTTAATACTATGGCAACTCTCTATACCCATAAAAGCAGAAATGTTCGCTTGAGCTTGGCTTATCTGGTGGGCTTTTGCTTTTGTTATTTTCTTGGGCTGGTCATTTTCTTATTTATTTGACAATCCAGCCATTCTTTATGGAGCAGTTATTTTTGCTGTTTTGATGAATTTTGCCAGTTTTTGGTGGAGCGACAAAATAATTTTGGCAATCAATGGCGCCAAAAGAGTGACACCAGAAAATGCCAAGGAAATTTATCGTTTGGTTGAAAACCTTTGCATTACAGCTGGTCTTCCCGTTCCCAAAATTTACATTATCCCAGAAATGGCTCCCAATGCCTTTGCCACTGGAAGGGATCCCAATCATGCTGCTATTGCAATGACAACAGGGCTTATTGAAAGGTTGGAAAGAAGTGAATTGGAAGGGGTGATTGCTCATGAGCTTTCTCATATTGGCAACAGGGACATTCTTTTAAGCATGGTGGTGACGACTTTAGTTGGTTTTGTGGTTTTGCTTTCCGACTGGGCGCTAAGATGGTCATTTTTTGGATTTGGCCGAGAAAGAGATGACAATCAAAACGGCCAATTAAGGGCAATAATGACGATTGTGGCTTTGATTCTGGCAATTTTGGCTCCAGTTTTTGCCACGCTCCTACAGCTGGCAATTTCCAGAAAAAGGGAGTTTTTGGCCGATGCAGATGGAGCATTGCTAACTCGCTATCCCGAAGGTTTGGCGCGAGCTTTGGAAAAAATCTCTTCCAGTTCAGAGGAATTGGCCACTGCCAATCGAGCCACTGCTCATATGTTTATCGTCAATCCGCTAAAAGGGAAAAATAAGACCGGATTTTTGGCCAAGCTTTTTATGACTCATCCGCCAGTGGAAGAAAGAATAAAAAGGCTCAGAGAGATGGCGTAGGTTTTAGTTGGCGATGTTTTTGGCTGTCGAGCAAAAAATTTTTTTGTTAAGTCTTTTTTTCAATAAAAAACAAAACCAAAATGAAAAGAACAAAAATTGTTGCCACCATTGGACCAGCCTCAGAAAAAACTTCTATCCTGAGAGAGTTAGTCAGAGCGGGAGTTGATGTAGTGAGGCTTAATTTTTCCCATGGAGACTATTCTTGGCACAAAAAAATAATTGAAAGGGTTCGCTTGGTTGAAAAAATAACTCGCAAAAAAATTGCCATTATGGCTGACATTCAAGGTCCTCGGATAAGAACAGCCAACAAGAAAAAAATAAAACTGAAAAGTAAGGAGAAAATTTTCCTGACTGATCTGGAACACTCTCGCGCCCATCGGTACAAAAAAGAAATTTTACTAGATTGGAAAGGTTTTTTTGAGCACCTCAAAACGGGGGATTTGGTTTATATTGAAGATGGTTTGATTCAACTCAAAGTTGCCAAAAAATACAAAGACGGAGTGGCGGCTGAAGTGGTTGAAGCGGGCGAGGTCGGTTTTCACAAAGGAGTTAACATTCCCACCATTTCTCATCACTTGGGATTTCTTACTCCCAAAGACATTCAAGACATTGAATTTATTCTTTCTCAAGATGTTGATGCTATTGCAGTCTCTTTTGTTTCCAATGGAAAAGATCTAAGAAATCTTAAGGAAGTGATGAGTCGTTTTATTAATAAAAAAAATTCTTCAAATTCAAAGGAAAAGGAAAGAAAATTAAACAAAAAAGAGACGACTAATTTTCCTTGGATAATTTCAAAAATTGAAAGAAAAGATGCAGTTTTGAACATTGAAGATATCATTAAGGAATCAGATGGAGTTATGGTCGCTAGGGGTGATTTGGCTATTGAGGCGCCTCAAGAAAAGGTTGCCATTTTTCAAAAAAGCATCATCAAGCAGTGCTTGAGGCTGAAGAAGCCTTCCATTGTGGCCACTCAAATGATGGCATCAATGGTCAAAATGCTCGTCCCACTCGAGCGGAGATTTCAGATGTTACCAACGCAGTGATTGATCAGGCGGATGCATCATGTTTAGCAATGAAACGGCAGTGGGAGTTGATCCAGTTAAAGTTGTCAGAACGGCTGTCAGAATTGTTGAAGAAACAGAAAAATCTCCTCTTAATGATGTGCCGCTCAAAAGATTGGGAAGCTTGCCAAAAAGCTTTTGGGAATGCCAACCGATAAAAAAAAGGAAATCAAAGCATCAAATTTCCAAGAGATGCTGGAAGTTTCCTCTCTTCGCCAAGAAAATATCAGCATTAGATTTTTGCCAAAATCAAAAAGAGAAAAAAGGAAAGCGGCTTTTGTTTGGAGCGCAGTTTGAAAAACGATTGATTGGATAGAAAAAAAGATTTGGACCAAAAGTCTCCGAGAAAATTCTCCAAAAAATCAACAGGCTTTTGTTTCAAAGTTAGTTCTTGGTGTTGGTTTTTGGCACAAGCAAAAAATTTGAAAAATCAAAACTTGCTTTTTGAGAGAGAAAAGTGATATAACTTTAAGAAAGCCAAAGGGGCAATAATTGTCTGTTTGGCAATGTTTTTTGGAAGGGTGCCGGAGTGGTCGAACGGGCGTGACTGGAGATCACGTGTTCGTCAAAAGCGGACCGAGGGTTCGAATCCCTCCCCTTCCGCTCATATTAGGCAGAGCCAAAAAATGTTTTTTTGTTTTTGGTCTGGGTTTCTTTTCTAGTCTAGCCTTGTTTTGTTTATTAATTTTTTTCTGGGTTACTCAAAGGGTCACTCAAAGCAAACTATGTCTGATATTACTGATCAAATAAAAGAAAAAATCAGCGTGGTTGATTTTATCGGTGAATATTTGAAACTAGAGAAAGCGGGCTCTAATTATAAAGCCTTATGCCCCTTTCATAATGAAAAAACCCCTTCTTTTATGGTCAATCCAGAAAGAAATTTTTGGTATTGCTTTGGTTGTCAAAAAGGAGGAGATGTTTTTTCTTTTTTGATGGAAATTGAGGGAGTTGATTTTAAGGAAGCGCTGAAGCGGCTGGCGGAAAAAGCTGGCGTGGAATTGCCGCGTTTTAATCGGGAGCAACTTTTTCACAAGAGCAAACGGCAGATTCTTTCTGAAATTTTGGAAAAGGCAACTTGCTATTTCCAAAATAACCTTCAACAAACAGCAATGGGCAAAAAGGCGGCAGACTATCTGGCAAGAAGAAAGATTGCTCCAGAGCTTCAAAAAGAATTTCGCCTGGGAGTTTCTCTGGACAGCTGGAATGCTTTGCTGGATCATCTTTTGAAGCAGGGCTATCAACTGAAAGACATTTTTGATGCTGGCCTTTTGGTCCAAAAAAATCAGAACGATTTTTCCAATCGCTCCAATTTCTATGATCGTTTTCGGTCGCGCATTATGTTTCCTATTATGGATGAAGTGGGAAGGGTGGTGGGTTTTTCTGCCCGGGTTTTGCCCCCTTCCCAAGAAGAAGGAGGCGCCAAATACATCAACACCCCTCAAACATTGGTTTATGACAAAAGCCGAATTCTCTTTGGACTTTTTCAGGCAAAGACTGAAATAAAAAGAAAGGGGTTGGCTGTAATAGTAGAAGGGAATATGGATGTGATTGCCGCTTTTTCGGCTGGACAAAGAAATGTGGTGGCTGTTTCCGGAACGGCTCTCACCAAAGACCAGCTTAGGATAGTGGGCCGCTATAGCAAAAACATTGATCTTTGTTTTGATATGGATTCAGCTGGACAAAGTGCCACTGAAAAAAGCATAAAAAATTGTTTAGAGGAAGATTTTAATGTGGGAGTTGTTCTTTTGCCTTCGGGAAATAAAGATGTGGGAGAGATAGTTGAAAAAGAAAAAACTGATTTGGAAAAAATTTTTTCCCAATCGCGTCCAGTGATGGAGTATTTTTTTGAAAAAAATTTCAAACAATTTGATGCTGAAAATCCCAAGGAGAGAAAGGCTGTTGCTCAAAACGTTTTGAACATAATTAAGGATATTGCCGATCCAATTGAACAGAGTTTTTGGCTTAAAAAGCTGTCAGAAAAGCTTTCTATTGAGGAAGAGCTATTGACGGAGGTGTTGGAGAAATATAGAATAAGGAAGGAAAATAAAGCCCGCGGGGCCGACCAAGAAAACCAACAAGAATTTCCCAGTTCCCAAAAGGGCCAAAGTCGGCTGGTTTTGTTAGAGGAAAGATTGTTGGGTTTGTTTGTTTTATTTAAAGATGAAATTGATTTCGGCCAAAAAGATATAGAAAAAAACCTGGATAAATTTTCTTTAAGGGAGATCTGGGAAAAGCTGTTAAAAGGAGCAGTGCTTAGCCGAGAAGAAAAAGAAAGAGTTGATTTGGTTTCTGCCAAGCTTCAATATAGCTATGATTTGGAAGAAGGTTTTTTGGAAAATCAATTAGATCCTTTGGCGGAATGGAAGCTGGCAATGGCTGATTTTTTGCAAGAGAATAAAAAGAGAGAAGTTAGCAGGATTGTTGCTAAGATAAAAGAGCTGGAAAGTTCGGGCCAAGAAGAAGAAGCGGAAAAGCTAATAGAGAAATTGGACCAGCTCACCAAAGCGTAGTTTCTAATATTTAGCAATAAATCAAAAAATGGCCTTCTCTCCAAAAGGCGCCTCTCGGAAAAAGAGCCGTCGCCAAAAAGCTTTTTCAAAAAAAGCAGGCAAAAAGAAAAGCAAAGCTTCAGCTTCTTCTTGGGTCCGAAAAACTTCTGTCCCAAGAACTTCTGCCAGAAAAAAAGCCAGCAGCAAAACTAACCTAAAAGAAACCAAGAAAAAATCACGCAAAGCAATGAAAAGCCCCAAAAAAATCTTTTCAAAAACCACCAGAAAAACCACCAGAAAAAAAGCTGGCCATTCTGGAAAAACTGGCCGAAAGCCGACCTTCAAAAAACAGGCTGTTTCCAGTAGAAAAAAAGCTGATTCAAAAAAAACCTTTGGCAAGAGTGCGGCAATGAGAAAAGTATCCAAGAAAGGTTATCAAAAAGCAAAAAAGGCAAAGAAAAAAAGACGGCCTCTCTAAAAGCCAAGACCAGAAGAAGAGCAACAAAGCCAATTGGGAAAACAAAAAAATCCAAAGCCGCCCCTCGAAGGGCCAAGAAAAAACAACCTCAAAGAAAGCAACAGAGAAAGCAACCCAAAAAAGAACAACCCGAAAGAAGACAGCTGTTTCCAAAAAGCCAAAAGAGTCTCCAAGTAAGCCCGAGAAAAAAACAAAATCGCGAGAGGAGAAAGTCAAAGAATTGATAGCCAAGGGACAGCAAAGAGGGTTTATAACCGAGGATGAAATTGTCCACTTCTTGGGAAGAATTGAAGAGGACATTGAATTTCTGGAAGAGTTTTATGAGAAATTGGAAAAAGCTGGTGTTCGGGTTTTAGATTCAGAAGAAGTTATTAAAAAGGAAATAGAAAAAGAAGTTTCTTCAAAAACAAAGGAGGCCGAGAGCGCAAAGAGAATCAGCCAAGAGGCGGAAGAAAGCGGCATCATCTCTGATTCTGTTCAAATGTATTTGCGAGAGATTGGCAAGGTCCCTCTTTTGACAGCTGAAGAAGAGGTGCGGTTGGCAAAGGGAATTGAGAAAGGTGATCAATTGGCGAAAAAGAAATTAACTGAAGCAAACCTAAGGCTGGTTGTTTCTATTGCCAAAAAATATGTTGGACGAAGCCACAATCTTTCTTTTCTGGACTTAATCCAAGAAGGAAATATTGGCCTTTTTAGGGCAGTGGAAAAATTTGACTACCGAAAAGGCTATAAGTTTTCTACCTATGCCACTTGGTGGATCAGGCAGGCCATAACTCGGGCGATTGCTGATCAATCTAGAACGATTCGCATTCCAGTCCACATGGTGGAAACAATCAACAAGTACACCCAAACCGTAAGAAGGTTGGTTCAGGAATTGGGAAGAGAGCCTCTGGCAGAAGAAATTGCGGCTGAAATGGGAATTGAGGTTGACAAAGTGCGCCATATTATGAAAATTTCTCAGGAAACAGTGTCGTTGGAGTCAGCGGTTGGAGGCGGAGATAACGAAAGCGTTTTGGGGGACTTTATTGAGGACACTGAACAAGTGGCTCCCAGCCAAGAAGCGGCAAGAACTCTTTTGAAAAAGCACATCAATGAAGCGTTGTCAGAATTGACTCCTCGAGAACAAAAGATTTTGAAAATCAGGTTTGGTTTGGAAGACGGCATCACCCACACCTTGGAAGAAGTAGGGAGGGAATTTGGAGTTACCAGGGAAAGAATTCGCCAGATAGAAGCAAAGGCCTTTGAAAAAATAAGGGAACAAGAAAGCTTGAAAAAATTGAAGGATTACTAATTCCTTGGAAATCTCAAAAACAACTTGGCAGACTCTGAAACCGCCAAGTTTTTTTTGCCGCCAAGAAAAGCCTCCCTTGGGGCCACCTTTTTATTCTAGCCAGCCTTTGAGGCTGTCTTGGGGACAAGGAAAGAGATCTAGCGGCTGAATAGTCTTTTTTATGCCTTTGTTAAAATCTAAAAAATTGATAAAAAAAGCTTTTGTGCTATAATTCTAAAAAAGAAACTCTTTAGAAAATAAAGCAGTTCTGAAAAAAACTTATCTGGCTGAATGTGCTGTTGTTGGAAGAAATTTTGAAAATTCTTTTTTGCTTTTGTTTTTAGCAGGGCGCTTGGTTTTGCGGTCATTTTGCTATATGAAGCTAATCTGTAAAAATTTGGAATTTTTCTAAAAAAGCAAGCTAAAAGCAGAAATTAAAACTAAAACAAAATACGAAAAAAGGAAGATTTTGCGATCTTTTTTGAACCAAAATTTATGAGCCTTTTGGGAAATTTTTTTAAAAGAAATAAAGCCGGCAGTAACCACTATTTGGCGCTTGATATTGGAACCCAATTTGTAAAAGCGTTGGTCTTTGAGGTTGATCAAGAGCTTCAAAAGGGAATTGTTTTGGGTGTGGGCAGGGCCTATCAAAAAATAGGCAATATGACTTCAGGGGCAGTTAGCAATATTGAAGGAGTTATCGCAACTTGCGAAGATGCGATTTCTGAGGCTGAAGAGATGGCTGGCATTCACTATGTCAAGAAAACGGTGATGGGAATTGCGGGAGAGTTGGTCAAGGGAACCACCACCACGGTCCATTACGAGCGGGCCCGCCCGGAAATCAGAATAGATGTGCCGGAACTGAAAAATATTATCCAAAAAGTTCAGTGGAAAGCGCTGGGAAGAATCAGACAGCAGTTGGCTTGGGAAACGGGCCATAAAGCAGTAGATGTTCGTTTGATAAATGCGGCAATTGTTAATGTTAAGATTGATGGATATCGGGTTTCTACTCCGGTTAGTTTTCAGGGGAGAGATGTTTCAATCAGCATTTTCAACGCCTATGCGCCCCTGATTCACTTGGGAGCGATGGAAAAAATTGCTGATGAGCTGGGATTGGAGCTGGTTGAAATTGTGGCAGAGCCTTTTGCGGTGGCAAAGTCAATGGGAATTGATCAAAACAGCCAATTTGGAGCAATTTTCATTGACATTGGAGGCGGCACAACAGACATTGCCTTGGTGAGAAATGGCGTTTTGGAGGGAACGGTTATGTTTGGCCTGGGAGGGACAGCTTTCACCAAAAGAATTTCCAATGCCTTTGGCCTTTCTTTTGAAGAAGCGGAGCAAGCGAAAATAAATTATTCTATGGGGACGCTTAATCCAAGAATTTCCCAAAAAATTGAAAAGTTTTTTGAAAAAGATTGCCAGGTGTGGGCTTCTGGTTTGGAAATAGCCTTGGAAAGCTTTTCTGCCAGTGACCTTTTTCCAAGCAGAATTCTTCTTTGCGGGGGAGGAAGCGCTTTGCCGGGAATAAGCCGGGTTTTAAAAGAACATCACTGGCCCTCTCATCTTCCTATTCCAGAGCAGATAGGCATTAGTTTCATTCAGCCAAGGGATGTGGTGAGAATTGCTGACAAAACTCGCCAACTGAGGAATCCCCAAGATGTTACTCCAATGGCGCTGGCAAGTGTTATTGTTGACCGCTCTGAACAAGATCCAATCATTAGTGATACTCTCAAGAAGGCAGTGAAAATTTTGCAAAATTAACAAAAAACATAAAACCAAAAATAAAATAAAGAATAACAAAACCCCCCATGCACAAAACAATCTATGTTGAAAAAGATGAAGAAATAACCAGTGTCTTAGACAGGATTGAGCGAGAACCAGCTGAAGAAATCTTTTTGGTTATCCCCAAGAACGCAATGATCTCTCAGGGAATAATAAACCTGAGGCTCCTCAAAAGTGAAGTGGAAAAAATGGCAAAAAAGCTGATCATTGTTGCCAATGACCCCCACACCAAGAAGGTGGTTTCAGAGCTGGGCATTGCCACCAGTGAAAAAGCAGAGGCTGATCCGCCTGTTCAACAGCAAATGATTTCCCAAAAAGCTTCAGAAGAGGCGATGAGAGAATTGAAAAAAGAAGATCAAGCCAATTTTCCAAATACAGAAAAAGACAGAGAAAAAAGAGAGGAAAGAGAAATTGGGAGCGCCAGCTTTTTTGACCAAGAAGAGGCCTCCAATTATTCTCAAAATTCTCAATTTGAAATCAAAGATCCCATTAGGCTCAAGAAGGAGCTTTTTGGAAAAAGGGAGCCAGAAGCAGGAAAAGCCGACCTTGGGCAAAATAGGGAGGCGGCTTTTCCTCAAAATCATCTTGGCCAGCCGTCAGGCAAAATCGGACCAAATCAATTTCAGAAACCCTCAGCCCTTTCTGCCGTGAAAGGAAAAGGGCCATTTGGAACAACAAGGCCTTCGGGGGCCAAGTTGGGTGGTGGACAAGGCGGATTTCCTGTTCCAGCCAAAGCAGGCTTTTCACCAGCTGGACCAAGGGTGCTTTTGGCTCTCAAGGCGGCTCAAGCTTCAAGTCTTTAGCTGTAAAAAATGAAAACAGGAAGCAAGAAACTCTTTTAGGAGAAAGAGATGATGTGGATGAAAAAATAAAAGTTTCCAATGGGCTTGATTTTTCAACTGATCCAATTAACAAAAAAGCGGAAGAATTTTTTTCGGGAAGTTACCAAAAAAAACCAACAGCAGTTGCCGGAGAAAAAGGGGGCAAAGGCGCCGCGAAAGGTGATGGTCTTGGATTTGGCGCCATTTCCAAAAGAAAAGAGGAAGGAGGGGGAATCAAGAAGCTCATTTTTGTGGTTGTGGCTTTGGTGGTTTTGGTGGCGGCTGGAGCTTTGACTTTTTGGGTTTTTGACAGTTTTCCAAAGGTTGAGGTGGGAATTTATCCCAAAATAGAAGAATTGGAAAAAGAAGTTAGGGTGACAGTTGTTGATGGAGCAGGAGAAGTTGACTTTGAAAATGGAATAATTCCAGGAAAGTACCAAGAAATAGAAATTAGCAAAACCATTCAAGCCACTTCATCAGGTGAAGAGTTTGCCCAAGGGGGAATAAAAGCAGAAGGAAAAGTGAAAATAATCAATAAGTACTCCGAAGAAAGTCAGCCGCTAGTTGCCACAACAAGAGTTTTATCCAAAGAAGGCAAGCTTTTTCGGTTGAAGGAAGATGTTGTGGTTCCTGGAATGAAAGACGGCCAGCCGGGAGAAATAGAAGTGGCCGTTATTGCTGACAAAGCTGGGAAAGACTTTAATATTGGCCCCTCTGTTTTTACCATTGAAGGTTCAAGGGAACGCCAAAATATGAAAAATTTGAGGTGGTTTCTGAAAAAGCGATGTTTGGTGGAGCCGATCCCGAAGACCAAAGAAAAGTCAAATTTGTAACAGAGGCCGACATTAACAAGGCGCGTGAAAGAGCAGTTGAGGAATTGGAAGCGTCTTTTGAAGAAGAAGTCCAAAAACAGTTAGGGAACGGAGAGAGGACAATAATTGAATCAGTTGAAAAAAACATTGTCTCCAGTGAAGCTTCAAATAAAACTGGAGACAAGGTAGACGGGTTTAGCTATACAGTTGTTCAAAAGGTAAAACTGATTTCTTTCAATGAAAATGATGTGGTTCAATTGGCAGAGAGCGCCATGGAAAAAGAAATAGAGCCAGGGTATTTCCTGGATCAAGATTTCACCATCAGCTTCAGAAAAGGAATTCCTGATTTTGAAAGAAAAGAAATGGCTATGGACATAGAAGTGAAAGCCAAAGCCATTCCTTCTATTGATGAAAATAAGGTCAAGGAGGGAATTGCGGGAAAAAGCGAGGAGGAGATAAAGAATTTCTTGGCTGATTTTGAAGAAATAAATAAAGCAGAAGTTTCTTTTGACCCCATTTGGCTCAAAAAGATTCCCATCACCAAGGAAAAAGTGACAGTTAAGGTAAGGGAAGAATGAAGAACAAGGAAAGATTTTGGTGGGAATTGGCTAAAAAGCAAAGAAACAAAAGCAATTCCTCAGCAAAGAAACAAAAGCAATTCCTCAACTTTCCTTTGCCTGCAAGAGAAAAGCCAGTTGAGCGGAAAATTGTTTGTTGTTTTCCCATTTTGGCAGACTTGCCCACGGGATCACAATCTCATTGCTTGAATCTGTTCCAAAAAAAATATAATATAAAAAATAGCCAATTCTTTTTGCTTTGAAAAAATCCTTAAACATAAAAATTTTAAAAAAAAATAACAATTAAAAAGCAAAAGAACAAAAATGAAAAAAACACAAACCAATCAAAGGCCCAAAACAGCAAGACTATTGGTTTGGTTGGGGGTTGCTGTTTTGCTGGTTTTGGCGGGAGGGAGCCTTGCTTGGGCCCAATCATCATCTGGCAATGAGATGACCAATCCTGGCCAAGAAAGAAAAGCGCAAAAGAAGGAGATGGCCAACTCCCAAAAAGAAACTGTTTTGGAAAAGAAGGCCGAAAATAAGCAGACTATTGAAGAAAAGAAAGCTCAACTGGAAGAAAAGAAAGCTCAACTGGAAGAACGCGCCTGTGAAAGAATTGAAAATCGGATAAGAACTCGCATTAACCGCTATGAAAATAATCAGCAAAAAGATCGGAATGTTTTTGGGGGAATGGTTGAGAGATTGGAGAAGCTTATTGCGGTTTTGGAAGCAAGAGAGCTGGACACGGCTGATTTGGAAGACGACCTGGCAATTCTAAAAGAAAAAGTGGCCAACCTTGACCAACTTCATCAAGATTTTATTGATTCCCTCAAAGAAACCCAACAGTATGCTTGCGGCCAATCAGAAGGCCAATTCAAATCAAAACTAGGAGAATCCAGAAAAGTCATCTCAGAAGTTAAAGAAGCCATCCAAGATATTCGCCAATTTTATGCGGGCACAATAAGAACACATCTTTTGCAAATCAGAAACCAGTGGCAAGAACAAATGATGAACCAGCAAGAAGAGCAGGAGGGGCAAGAGGATGAGGATGTCAATGAAAGCTCCGAAGAAAGCTCTGAAGATGAAAACCAGGAAGCGACCGAAGCGGCAACAGAAAATGTTCAATAAGAATAATTAGTAATTTTAATCTTAAAAATGAAAACAGAAATAAGAAAAATCGTATATATCTCCCTGGGCGCTTTGACATTTGTTTCCCTCCTGGCTTTGATTTTGGCAAAAAATGTCCAGAAAGCAAATGAAGTGGGCCCAGCAATCATTCAACAGCAGAGAATGATGGAAAATATGCCAAAAGGGCAGGAGAGTGGTTTGACCCAAGAGCAGACAACCAATCCGGATACGATTAATTTTTCCGATCCGGGTGATGACGAAATTGGCCAGACCATCAAAGAAATGGATGATATGATAAATTCTGTTTCTCCAAGCGAATACGATGAGTCAAACTTGTCAGATGATGTGATTGAAGGCGCTGTTGAGTTGCAGTAATTTAACAAGACTGGCGCAATAACTGATAAATATGAAATGTAGGTTGGAAAAAATTTGACTGAATTTTCTGAATTTTATATTGGCATTTTGTTATTTCTGCTACTCTACCAGAATAGAGAAATTTTAAGAAAAGGAGATAGATTGGTATCTTCAGGCTTTGGTTTTTTACTCTTAAAGAATTTTTCTTGCTTTTCTCGCTTTGAGAATGAAGGCAAAAAGAAAAAAAACGGGAAAAATTTTCTAATTCCTACTTAATTAGGATTGGAAAAATAGAATTGGACAAAGGGGCCAGAATAAGCTAGAAAAAAGAAGAGTGAAATTTTGGAAATTGCTAAAAAATAAAAAAAGAAAACCAGCAAAAGATTTGAAATTCCTTGGGCTATTCAAAATAAGGAAAACAGAATTCAAAAATGAAGCCAGACATTGCCATCAAAGTTGAAAATGTTTCTAAAACTTTTCGCATTCCTCACGACAAAGTGACTACCTTGAGGGGAGCTTTTATTAACTCCCTGAAGCCTAAGCGCTATGAAGAGTTCAAGGCGCTGAATGATGTTTCTTTTGAAGTTAGAAAAGGAGAATTTTTTGGCATAATTGGCCGAAACGGTTCTGGCAAATCCACTTTGCTCAAAATTCTGGCTGGAATTTACACCGCTGATAGCGGAAAAGTGGCTGTTAATGGAAAATTTCTCCTTTTTTGGAGCTGGGGATTGGTTTTGATCCAGAGCTTTCCGGGAAGGAGAATATTTTCCTTAATGGTGCCATTTTGGGGCTTTCAAGAAAAGAAATAGAAAGAAAATTTGATGAGATTGTCAGGTTTTCTGAATTGGAACGCTTCATTGACCAAAAAGTAAAAAATTATTCCTCTGGAATGAAAGCGCGGCTGGCTTTTTCAGTGGCAATCCATGCCAACCGAGAAATTCTCTTGATGGATGAAGTTTTGGCAGTGGGAGATGCTAATTTTCAAAGCAAGTGCCTTGAGGAATTCAACAAACACAGAGAAATGGGAAGAACGGTTGTTTTGGTGACGCATAATATGGAAGTTGTGAGAAGATATTGTGATCGTGCTCTTTTAATTAGGAGTGGCGAGGTGGTCAAAATAGCTGATGTAGAGAGTGTCAGTAATATCTACATAGAACAAAATATTCAAGATGAAGAAAAAACCAAGCACCAAAAACATCAAATAAAGATAAGAGAGACTTTCCAATAAACAAAAAAGACAGAATTATTCAGCAAAAAGAACAAGAAATAAAACTTATGAAATCATCAAAATTTTGGAAAATGAGGGAAGGGTATTGGAATTTCAGAGAAAAAATCAAAAACTTAATTAAATTATAAAAATCATGAAAAAGAAAATAAAAGTTGGCTTTTTAACTGAAAGAATGCTATTGGGATTTGGTGTTGATCTGGTTATTCACAAAACAGCGACTGAGTTAGTTGAGCAGGGCTTTGATGTTACAGTTTTTTGCATTAGAAGTGATGGCACATACGGCAATGAGAAATATAATCTTGTTGAATTGAATCTTCCTCTGTCAAAAAATCCCGCTGTAACAGAATGGAATGCTTTTAAGGTTCTCAAAAATCTTAATCATGAAGATATTGATATTTGGATAGCGCAAACTTATCCATTTTTTATAGCAACAATGATCATGAAAAAACCAGTTATTGTTGTTGACCATGGAGTTATTTCTACTGAGGGCTTGTCAATCAAGAAAAAACTTTATTTCAGTTGGATAAAATTAATTCAAAACTATTTGTATTTTCCTCGAGCAAGTAAAATTGTCAGTATTTCCAATTATATTAAATCTCTAACACCTTTATTTCTTAGAAAAAAACAGCAAGTTATATATAATGGCGCAGATAATTATTTGTTAGCAACAGAAAAAGAGATATTAGAATTTAAAGAGAAATATTCAATATCAGAAAAGGATGTAGTTTTGCTTTATGTTGGAAGATTAAATTCAGAACAACAGCCTTACAAAGGAACCAGGGAATTGGTAGAAATATTTAAAATGGTAAAAAAACAGAATCCGCACATAAAAATGATTATGGCTGGTTTTGGGGATGAGAAAGACAAAAAATGGCTTGAAGAAGAAGGAATAATCCCTATTATTTGCGCTCCAGTCAAGCTTATGCCAGTCTTGTATTCTATTTCAAATGTGTATGTTTCTGCGTCTAAATGGGAAGGATTCAATCTTCCACTTGTTGAGGCAGGTTTTTTCTCTGTTCCAGTGGTGGCGTATAACATTGGTCCCCATGGAGAGGTTATTAGGGGAGGGGCTGGCTTTTTAGTTAATAACAAAGAAGAATTTGTTAAAGCTATTCTTACGTTAGCTGATAACTCTGCGCTTATTAAAGAAATGGGGCGCAGGGCAAAAGAAAATGCCCTGGAGTTTACGTGGAAGAAGGCAGGGGAAAAATACAAAAAAGTTATCATTGAAACAATCAATATATTTTTTCAGCTTAAGGCAAGGAAAATAAACCAGGGAAAAAATAAAAAAATTAAAAAAGATTTAGTTGATGTAATAATTTTAAATTACAATGGAAAAGGATATCTAGATAACTTATTTAATTCATTAAAAAAACAAACTTATCAAAAAATTAGAGTGACAGTAGTGGATAATGGCTCTTGTGATGGGTCAGCGGAATATATTGAAAAAAACTATCCCGAGATTAACTTAATCAAAAGCAAAAAAAACCTTTTTTTTAGCAGGGGGAATAACTTAGCTGTCTCCAAGACAAATGGGGAGTATATTTTTTTTCTTAACAATGACACTGTTGTTAAAGAGGATGCCATTGAAAAGATGGTGAAAACAATAAAAGAAAATGGAAAATACAGGGTTGCTGCTGTTTCTGCAAAAATGCTTTTTAAAAAAAATAATAAAATAATTGACTCTGCAGGGACGGTAATAACAGAAAATGGCTCTCCCTTTAATAGGGGAATTGGTCAAATTGATGTGGGACAATATGACATGGAAGAAGAAGTATTTGGAGCTTGTTTTGGCGCAGCTTTAGTACGGAGAGTAATTTATGAAAATGTAGTTGGAAAATTAGATAACCATTACTTTGGGTATTTTGAAGATATTGATTGGTGCTTACGCGCAAGAAATAAAGGATATAAAATATTATCTTCTCCTTTTGCAGTTGTTTGGCATGATCATTCAGGAAGTTCAAAAAGGAAAAGTTATAATTGGAAATATTATTTGATTCAGAGAAACTTTGTTTGGACCTTGATAAAAAACTTTCAACTAAAAAGAGCAGTAAAAAAGTAATTTGGAGATTCATAAGTCTCACCCATACTTTTTTTATTACTAAAGACAAAGAAAGAAGATGGATCATTGTTAAGATTTTTTTACATACCTTTATCATTTTTCCCGTTCTTTTACTTAAAAGAGCTCGTATTCAACTGATGAGAATAGCTCCAGACTATTCATCAATAAAATTTTGCAAAGGAGAGGCTCCCTTTTTTAACCCCGAGAAATATGAACCTTATTACTCATTAGACAATCTTTCTTTAATGTTAAGGCGATTAGATCAGATAAATAATTTTAAAAATAACAAAATTACAAGACTCGCAGCCATTACTAATTATTATTGCAGCATTAGGGACGCAGGAAGAATGGATGTTGAATCATGGAGTAACAAAATTAGGATTCTTATAAAATTGATTGGCCAGCATCTTGACATAGAAGATTATTATTTAGGAAAATTCGAGGTGGAGATAATTAGAGATTACCAACAAATCACCAAAAAACAGCTCTGTCTAAAAAAAGGTATAAAAAAACCACACGAAAACCACTCTTTTTATTTGATTAAGTAAATAATCAAATAAAAAGAACAAAGAACATTAATATAGCTTGCTAATTTTGACTTTTGTGAAATAATAATGAATTATTTCTTCCCAGTTCCAGCCATAATCTTCAGCTAGATTGAGCGAACCGTTGGCAGACAAGCCCACCATGTGGTTGCCAGCCGCTTCTAATTCGGCGGTGCTCATGGTGGGGTGTTTGCCATAAGGGTCTTTGACGGATTGGCACCAAGGATAGTCGTCTGATCCCCAGCGTTCTTCCCAACTGCGAGTTCTTCCATCAGTCCAAGAGCTATAAGGAGTAATGGCAATTTCTTCTTTGTAAGTGACAATTCTGCCAGCTGTCTCTTTTGCGGCACGACTGACACGATCGTGATCTTTTTCATAGTCATAGCCACAATAGAGTTGATTGCCGGGAGTGGCGTCAACTTTAAAGCCTTCGGAAGCATATTTAGTGCTGTAGAGAATTTTCCAATAGCCGTAGGTTCTGAAGGAAGTTACCATTACGCGATTGTGGTCCATATCTCCAGTGCCAGCTAGTTCACAATCTCCTTGAACATAATGCTCCAAGGGAAGAAGATTAATCACCCAAATTTTTTGGGTTTCATCGCTGTAGCGGAGCTTTGCTTTGCCACGGTATTGGTCATAGGGAGAATCAGGACGATAGATATCAACAATCAAAGAAGAGCTGTCTCCATCCGCCGCATCAAAATAGACCTCTCGGTCAACCAAAGTTTCATCAATTGAGCCATAGATTTTTAATTTTTTGTCTCCATCATAGGTGACACGAGTGATGGTGTCGGCAGGAATGTTTTCAGCTATTAAATTGCCGTCTTTGTCGCGGATGTTGTAGTTTTTATTGGCCTTGAACTTGAAAGGGCTTTCTCTTAGGCCATCTCTGGTGTAGTACCAAAGGCCGACTGAAATTTCGGGACCGAGCAAGAAGGAGAATAAGTTCTAAAGAGAAAATCTTTTTCCTGTTCAGAAATCGTATAAAAATGGTCTCCATTTATGTAATTAAGAAACCTATAAACAGGAAGAGCTTCAGAAATTTGAGATGAAAAAGCATAAAATCCAACTCCTTCGTAGGTATAATAGTTTGATAGATTATTAATTACGAAATCTTTTTCCTGTTCAGAAATCGTATAAAAATGGTCTCCGCTTACAGGACTATAAAATCTATAAACAGGAAGAGTTTCAGAAATTTGAGATGAAAAAGCATAAAATCCAACTCCCTCATGTTTATAATCTCCTGCTTTAGCTGATGGGCCAGCAACAAAAAACGAGAAAACAAACACTCCCACTCCCCAAAACAATATCTTTTTCATTTTTATTTTCATTTTTTTGAGCATTTTTGAAACAAGAAGGCTTTTTTAGAATTTTAGCTAATTTTAAGTCAAAAGGCAAGAAAAATTGCTGTCAGTAGGACTTTTTATGCTTATGTTTTGAACAGACTAATTTCTAAAAAAAATTTAAGAAGCCGGAGTATCTCATTCTTTTTCTTTCAAAAAGAAAAAAAATTGCTATAATAAAACTCAGGAAACTAGAGCTTTTATAACCAGCTTTTAAATTTATCTTCCGGCAGAATGTTAGCCAAAATTGTCAAAAAAATTCCTCTTTTCCTGCTTCTTGTCCCTCTTTTTCCACTCTTAGGAGCATTGGTGGAAAAAATTTTTTTCAGTTTTCTTTGTGGTTGTTTGCTTTTTTAATTTTATGGGCGGTTGTTTATCCGATTTCCTCAAATATGAAAAAAGAGACAGTTCCAGTTTTCCAAATCTTTTTTTCTTTATTGGTTTTTATTTTTGTCTTTTCCGCGGGTTTCTTTTTTGAGTTTAAAAGCAGAGGAGTTCCCATTGGAGAAGCTTTTTTATATGGAATTTTTATGGGTGTTTTGGCGGTGGCTGTGATTATGATTTTAAAGGGAGAATGAAGAGATAAAAATAGGAAAGCAGAAAAATATTTTTTAATATCTTTCCAAAATCCGTCCAATTGCCAAAAAGAACAAAAATACCAAAAGTATTAAAAAAGAAAGCCACAAAAGAAAAAACTGGCAAGGAAATTCCTCTGGAAGCATAGACCAAAGCGGCAACAAATTCATCTGGTAAGGGAGTGGCAGAGAAAATTCCAGCAAGATTGGCAAAAAATATTTTCTGGCAAAATTAGGAAAGTATTTTTCAAAAAAAGAAAGAAAGACTTTAAAAAGAGGATTTTGAATTAGTCTTTGAACCTCTTCTTCATAGGAAATTTTTAAAGCTTGAAAAACAATAAAACTTCCCGCAAAAGCGCCGGCACTTCCTGCTATTCCTGCCAACAAGAAATTTTGTTTTTGAGCGGCCAGAAAAAGCATGGCAACAGCCGGTCCGACGGTAAAACCGTAAACAAAAAACATTCCTGCCAAAAAAGTTCCCAAGTAGCCTAATTGGTCCAAAATGGTATGGAAGTGGAAATTGTTTTCGTCTCGATAGATTAATATCCCTAAGAAAATTGAAATTAAAAGTAAATAGAGTTTGGGATATCTGATTTTTGTGGCAATTTTTTTAATCATAATAAATAAAAAAGAAGTTTAAAACTTTGAAGTGAGCCAACAGTGGGACTTGAACCCACAACCTACGCGTTACGAATGCGTTGCTCTGCCAGTTGAGCTATGTTGGCAAAAATAAGAAGATTTGAGAGCGGGATACGAGAATCGAACTCGCGCCTTCAGCTTGGGAAGCTGATGTACTGCCACTATACTAATCCCGCATTTATTCATTTAGTTAAAAATTACCGGCAAATCTATCTTAAATGGATTTTTTGATTTTTTCAATATTATGTGTATAATTTATTTGAAAGCTAGCTTAATTTTTCTGGCCATTAAAGGTTTTTAAAAGCAAATGGCTTGAGATTAAATTAGGCATCAAACAAAAGAAGGGAAGCGGCAAAGCTTATAAAGATTACAACATAAAAGATTACAATGATGAAGGAAGAATTGAAAAAAAAGCTGGCTCTAATTGAAGGTAAAATCGTCCAATTGGGCGACTGTCTTTGACTTTGGAGAGATTGAAGAAAAAATAAAAATATTAGAAAAAGAAGAAGCTGATGAGAAAAACTGGAAAGACTATGAAAACTGGGAAAATAAGAAAAAGATTGAAGAATATCAGCAAGAGAAAGAGGACTGGAAAAAACTGGAGCAATCTCTTTTGGAAGTGAAGGAATTTTTAGAATCTGAAGAAGGCACAGAGGGGGAGTCCATTGAGTTGGCAAAGGAACTGCTGAGTGAGATTGAAAAGCAAGTGGCCCACTGGGAGAAAAGGCTTCTTTTTGGGGGAAAGTATGACCGCCAAGATGCCATTCTTTCTATTCACGCTGGAGCTGGGGGAGTGGATGCCCAAGATTGGGCCGAGATGCTTTTGAGAATGTACCTGAGGCTGGCTGAGAAGAAAAAATTCACAGCTAAAATCGTCAGCCAAAGCAGAGGAGCAGAAGCAGGCATAAAAAGCGCAACAGTTGAAATTTCTGGAAATTGGGCCTATGGGAACTTGAAAAGCGAAGCTGGTGTTCATCGTCTGGTGCGACTTTCACCCTTTAACGCTGATAATCTAAGACAAACCTCGTTTGCTCTGGTTGAAGTTTTACCTTTAATTGAAAAAGATGAAAGCATTGAAATAAATCCAAAGGATATTGAAATTGACACCTTTCGAGCTTCTGGAGCAGGAGGCCAACATGTCAACAAAACTGAATCGCAGTGAGAATTCGCCACTTGCCAACTGGAATTTCAGTGGTTTGCCAAAGCGAGCGATCTCAAAAACAAAATCGCGAAGCAAGCCATGAAAATTCTCCTTTCAAAACTTGTCCAACTAAAAGAAAAAGAAAGGCAACAGGAAAACAAGAAAATAAAGGGAGAACACAAATCGGCTGAGTGGGGAAATCAAATCAGATCCTATGTCCTTCATCCCTACAAGATGGTGAAAGACCATCGGCTGGAAGTTTCAACTTCTGAGGTGGAGAAAGTTTTAGATGGTGAATTGGATTTTTTTATTGAAAATTATCTTAAAAAATTCAAATAAAACTCAAGATGATAATTTTTGAAAAAGTCAGCAAAGTTTATTCAGAAGATAGTCTTGCTCTAAAAGACATTGATCTTCATATTAGGAACGGAGAATTTGTTTCTTTGGTGGGTCATTCAGGAGCAGGCAAATCCACTCTTTTAAAAATGATTTATGCCGAAGAGCAACCCACCTCGGGGAATGTTTTTTTTGAAAGACAAAGCATTTTGGACATTAAACGGAAAGACCTGCCCTATCACCGCCGAAAAATTGGGACAGTCTTTCAGGACTTTAAACTTTTGCCACGGCTCAGTTTGGCTGAAAATGTTGCTTTTGCAATGGAAGTGGCGGGCAGGACCAACCAAGAGATTGAAGAGGCTGTTCCCAAAATTTTGAACATTGTTGGCTTGAAGAACAAAATGCATAAATATCCTTTTGAGGTTTCAGGCGGCGAACAACAGCGGGCGGCGCTAGCTCGAGCGCTGGTAAACAAGCCCAAAGTGCTGGTGGCTGATGAGCCAACGGGAAATCTTGATCCCATTTCCACTTGGGAAATCATCCAACTGCTTTTAAAAATCAATGAATTTGGCACAACCGTGATTTTGGCAACTCACAACAAAAGCGTAGTGGACAAGATTTCCAAAAGAGTGGTGGTGATTGATCGGGGCAAAATAATCAGGGACAGCCAACACGGCCGCTATTGCATTTAGTTTTTAAGAGCCGACGAATAAACCACAAAAGCGGAGGCCAACCACCCCAAAAGAAATTAAGTTAAAAACCTTTTTAAAACCAATGCCAAAATTAATTCTAATAAAAATTGGAAGAACCATAAAATATGGACTTTTGAATATTATCCGCAATGGCTGGCTTTCGGTTGCAACCATCAGCATAATTTTGATCACTATTTTTATGATCAACATCCAAACTGGGGTGGTTTTCTCCAATCACTTAATGCTAAAAGATGTTCAAGACAAAATAAACATTTCAGCCTATTTCAAAAATGATGTGCCGGAAGAAGAAGCCCAGAAAATCAAAGAGCAAGTGGCAAGCTTCCCTGAAGTCAAAGAAGTGGCTTTTGTTTCAAAGGAAGAGGCCCTTTCCCAGTTTCGCGAATTCAACAAGGACAAAGAAGTCATTCAAAAATCTTTGGAAGAGTTGGGCGAAAATCCTTTTGGCGCAATTATCAACATAAAAGCCCATGATCCAGCCCAATATGAAGCTATTTCCCAAAAAATTCAACAATTAGAAGGAAGTGAAAAAATAACTTTTGTTAATTATTTGAAATATAAATCTGTTATTGACAATTTGAGCCAAGAAGTAAAATCCAATCAAAAAGTGGCGCTTCTTTTGGCAGTCACTCTTTCCATTATCACAATTTTAATCACCTTTAACAGCATCAGGATAACCATCTATTCCCATCGCCAAGAAATTGAAATTATGAGGCTGGTGGGCGCATCCAATAAATATATCCAATTGCCCTATATTTGGGAGGGAATTTTCTATGGCTTTGTGGCGGCTCTGCTTGCCGTGCCCTTGGCTTACCTTTATTTAAGTTTCATCTCAAAAGGAGCGGGAGCCGATTCAATTTTGCCTTTTTCCAACACTGAGTACTTGCGGGAATTTTTGGAGAATTATTTTTCTAAAAATATTTTTCTTATCTTTGTTGGCGACTTGATTCTGGGAATTATTTTGGGCGCGGTCAGTTCATTCATTGCCATCAGGAGATATTTGAAAGTTTGATTGCCAAACAAGGAGCTTCTTTAATAACAAGAAACAAAAAATCAAAATGGAGTTTATTGACACTCAGCTGGAGGGTGTTTTTTTGGTCAAACCAAGGGTTTTTCAAGACGAGAGAGGCTATTTTCTGGAAAGCTATTCCCAAAAAGAATTTGAAAAAAAAGAGATTGAGGCCAATTTTGTCCAAGATAACTTTTCTTTTTCTTGGAAGCAAGGAACTCTGCGAGGCCTTCATTTTCAGCTTCCGCCCTTTTCTCAGGCCAAGTTGGTAAGAGTTACTCGAGGAAAAGTTTGGGATGTGGTGGTGGACTTGAGGAAGAATTCTCCCACTTTTGGCCAGTGGCAAGGGTTTGAACTGAGCCAAGAAAATTTTTTGATGCTTTTTGTGCCTCGCGGTTTTGCCCATGGTTTTTGTACTTTGGAAGATGAAGTTGATTTTTGCTATAAAGTGGATAATTTTTATAATGCTCAGTCAGATGGCGGCATTGTTTGGAACGATCCTGATTTAGCCATAGACTGGCCTTTGAAAAACCAACTCATTCTTTCAGAAAAAGACAAAAACCTTCCTCGGTGGAAAGATTTTATTCTAAACAATCCTTTTTGATTTCAAAAAAACTGCAGTTAGCTAATAATTAAAGCGCAACAAAAGTGAAAATTTTGGTAACCGGAGGAGCAGGTTTTATTGGTTCTAATTTCATTCTATATTGGCTCAAAAAAATCCTCATGATCAAATTGTCAACTTGGACAAACTCACCTATGCTGGCAACTTAGAAAACCTCAAAGCAGTAGAAAACCTTCCTAACTATAAATTCGTTCAAGCTGATATTGCCGACAAAAAAGCCGTTTGGAATGTTTTTGAAAAAGAGAAGCCCCAAGCAGTGGTAAATTTCGCCGCCGAATCCCATGTTGATCGTTCCATTTTGGGTCCGGAGATTTTTGTTAGGACAAATGTTTTAGGCACTCAAAATCTTTTAGAGGCCGCTCTTCAATTTGGAAAAATCAGGTTCCATCAAATTTCCACCGATGAAGTTTTTGGCTCTTTGGATTTTTCTGATCCGCCCTTTTCTGAAGAAACCCCCTATGATCCGCGCAGTCCCTACAGCGCTTCCAAAGTAGGGGCTGATTTTTTGGCCAGGGCCTATCACCACACCTTTAATCTCCCAGTGACTATCTCCAATTGCTCCAACAATTATGGCCCCTTTATGCATCCTGAAAAATTCATCCCTTTGGCCATCACTAATCTCTTAGAAGGCAAAAAAGTTCCTCTTTATGGAGATGGAAAAAATATTCGGGATTGGCTTTTTGTTGAAGACCATGTGAGGGCAATAGAGCTTATTTTGAAGAAGGGGAGAATTGGAGAAAGTTATTGCATTGGCGGTGATTGTGAAAAAGAAAACCGCGAGGTATTGGGAAAAATACTAGAAAAGCTGGGAAAAACTGAAGAAATGATTGAGTTCGTCAAGGATCGGCCTGGCCATGATAGAAGGTATGCGATTGATTTTTCCAAAATAAAAAAAGAGCTAGGCTGGCGGCCCCAATGCTCCTTTGAAGAAGGCTTGGATAGGACTATTCAATGGTATCAAAATAATCAGTCGTGGTGGAAGAGAGTTAAGTCAGGAGAATATTTAAATTACTACCAAAAGAACTATCAGGGCCGCTAAAACATCGGCTTGCTGGAAAATTGTTTGTTTTTGAAATCTTAAGTTGTCAAAATGGAAAAGAAAAAAATCTTGCTTGGTTTTACTACCACTCCCAATTCAAATTGGCGCGAAAAAATAGAGGAAATAGAAAAATTTCAAATAAAAGAAGTGGCTTTTTTCCCCACCTTTTTAAAAAAAGAGGAACGCCAAGAACTTTATCGGCTTTTGGAAAAGACTTGCCTGGAAAGAATGCCGCATGTTCATCTCAGAGACGATATGGACGAGGAAGAGGTTAGCTATTTTGCTGAAAAATTTGGCGCAGAGAAGTTCAACATCCATTGCAATTTAAGAGGATTTGAATTTTTGAAAGCATTTCTTCTTCTTGGAAAGAGAGGATTTTCCTTGAGAATCAATGGGAAATTTCTGACGACTTTTTGGACATGCTCAATCTTTGCGGCGGGCTTTGCATTGATTTTTCTCATTGGGAAGAATTTGGCCGCTACAAAAAGAATCAAGGCTATGGCCAATTTTCCCGCTTGGCTGAAAAATATCAAGTTGGCTGTTGCCATGTTTCCGCTGTTAGAAGATTGGGAAAAATCAAAAAGTTTCTGGCTGTTCAAACAGGATTGCTTCAGATCGCTGACCATACTTTTTGCCAGTTGGATGAATTTGATTACTTGATGAAATATCAGCCCTATTTTCCTGATATTATTAGCTTGGAGCTTGAAAACTCTTTGGAAGAACAGTTTCTGGTAAAAGATTATCTGGAAAAGAAACTTGGTTTTTAGTTGTTTTCTTTTTTGTTGGGACTGGCGAAATTCTTGCTTATTGGATGCAATTGTGTGGTTTGGTTTTAATTTGGGCTCAAAATAATTATTGGCCAATAACAAAAATAACAAAAAATGAAAAGAAAAGTTTTGATTTTGGGTTCAAAAGGGAATTTGGGGCAAGAGCTGGTTCTGGTTTTTCAAAAGGAGGCTCAAGTTTTTGGGTGGGACCTGCCAGAAAAAGACATAACCGACAAAGAAAAAACTGCTTGGGAAATAAGGAAGCTGGCTCCCCAAATTGTCATTAATGCCACTGCCCACAACGGAGTGGATTTGATTGAAGATAATCAAGAAGAATTTCAAAAAGCCTTGCTTTTGAATGGTGAAATTCCGGGATGGCTGGCCCAACTTGCCAAGGAATTGGGAGCAGTTTTTGTCCATTATTCTTCTGACTATGTTTTTGATGGAAAAAAGGAGCGCTATCAAGAAGAAGACAAACCCAATCCTCTTTCTCGTTATGGTTTGACAAAGGCAATGGGAGAAGAGCAGGTTATGAAAGTTAAAGGCAAAAACTATCTTATTCGGACTTCAAAGATTTTCTCCCAAAGAAGACAGGCAAATCAAAAGAAATCATTTTTTGAAATTATGCTGGAATTAGCCCAAAAAGAAGAAACCATTAAAGCCGTAAATGAAGAGAAATCTTGTTTTACCTATGCCCCTGATTTGGCCCAGGCCACTAAAAAGCTTTTTTCCAGAAGGTTCCCTTTTGGGATTTATCATCTGATTAATGAAGGAGAAGCCACTTGGTTTGAGGGAGCCAAAGCTCTTTTTGAATTGATGGGCAGAAAAGTTGAACTGATTCCAATTCGTTCAGTCGATTATCCTCGTCCAGCTCCTCGCCCGCTTTTTTCAGTTTTGGTTAACAGCAAATTTCCCAAAATTAGAAATTATCGTTTGGCTCTTAGGGAGTGGATTGAAAGGATGGAAACAGATCATGCGCCAAGGGCCAGTTTTTGCCATTGGCAACTTGATTGATTTGCTAAAATTGATTTACTAAAAAAAGAAAAAAAGGGAATTTGGGAAAAGTGAAGAAATGAAAAAATAGCCTTTGGGGTTCTTTTTTGATGTTGCTTTCTTTTTGTATCAGGAAAGAGAAAGAGAAAAAACTCCTCGCTTGGCGAGGAGAAGAAAAAGGGTAATTGTTCTTTTTTAAATATTCACTTTTGTCTTGGCGGAGAAAGATTTTTAGCTCTCGTTATTGTTATTTTTTGAAGAAATGCCAAAGGGGCATGGGAAAAAAGGCAAAAGAAATATTAACAAAAAACCAGAAAAGAAGGAGAAAGAGATGAAGAATTGGCTTTTTTCAAACCTTGCCAATTTCATCACCGCCATCAGGCTGGTCGGCTCTATTTGGCTGGCAATTTTGATTAAGTGGGGAGAAGTTAAGCTTGGAACGCTAATTTTGCTATTAATTTGCATTTTATCTGATTTGGTGGATGGAAAAGTGGCAAGGAAATTGGGCATAGAGAGCCAAGCGGGAGCTTTTCTAGACAGGCTGGCAGACAAAGTTTTTATTGTTCTTTTGATGATTGTTTTGGCTATTAAAGGTTGCCAGATAAATGTTTTTAAGTTGGGCTTTTTCAGTCTTAGCTTGGTTGTTGCGGCGGTTTTGCTGGAGATTATTTTGCTTCTTTCTGGGATTTTGGGTTTGTTTTTGAATCTTAGCATCTCCGCTAATAAGTGGGGAAAAAGAAAGATGGTTTTTCAGAGTTTGGCGGTTGTTTTTTGGTTTTTGTTCTTGTTTTTCCTTCAATCTTCGGCCGAACTTGTTTTGGCAAAGGGGATCTTCTTTTTGGCCAATTTCTTTCTTTTTTGCGCCATTGTCATGGCAACTAAAAGCTTGGAGGGCTATTTTTTAAGATGGAAAGGAGGAAAAGAGGATAATTGATTCCAAGCCAAAAACTGGGCCTCAAAGAGGCCCTCTTTTTAATATTTAATATAGATATATAAGATGCCATAGATTGATTTCTTTTTTTTGGGCTCAGCAGGAGCCATTTAATTTAGCAACCAATTAACCAGCCAATTAATAATTGATGGCGGAATTAAACTTTTACCCAGCTTTTCTTTGAAAAAATATTTTTTTGTGTTTTAATGACTTAAAGTTCAAAATTCTCGTCTAGTTAATTTTTAATTTTTTCTAAAATGAAGTTTCAATTATGGAACTCTCAAGAAAGAGGCCAATTATCAGAAGAGAAAACAAGAAAAATTTGCCGAGTTGATTTCAAAAACCAAAAAGAAGACGAACTAACCAAAACAAAAATCATTGTGGGATTGAAGGGTTTTGGAAAAATCAATCATCGCAAGCTTTTGCTAGTTTTCAGAAAGGCGGTTCAATTAGCCAAAAAGGTTTCAGCTAAAGAACTAGGGATTGAATTTGAAAAAATTAACGCGCTTTTTGGGGACATGGAAAAAACCGAATTTGCAAGAAAAGAAGGTTATTTGTGGGAAACTTTAGGGCTTAGTTTTGGTTTGGCTAATTACGAATTTAAAACCTACAAATCAAAGCCATCTAATAGTCCAAATTGAAAAGGTTTTTTAGTCGGGTTTGGGAAAAAAGAAATTTCTTTCATCAAGAAAGGCTTTGATCGGGCCCAATCAATTAATTTGGCTAGAGACTTAGCCAATACTCCCGGAGGATATGACACCAACGATTCTTGGCATGAGAGCCAAAAGCATTTTTAAGGGCAGAAAAGTCAAAGTTCAAATCTGGTCAGAGGCAAGGCTCAGAAAAGAGGGAATGGGGGGGATTTGGGGAGTTGGGAAAGGCTCTGATGAGGAGTCAAAATTTATTATTTTGGAATATTGGGGGACAAAGAAGAAGTCAAAACCATTAGTCTTGGTGGGCAAGGCAGTCACTTTTGATTCAGGAGGGATAAATATCAAGCCATCGGAAGGAGGTTTTTTGAATGAAATGTATATGGATATGTCAGGCGGTGCGGCAGTGATTGGGGCAATAGATTGGACTGAAAGAAACAAGGTTAAGAGAAATGTTGTTGGCCTGATTCCGGCAGTGGAAAATATGCTCTCTGGAAAAAGCTATCGCCCGGGAGATGTGATTAAGACTTATTCTCAAAAAACAGTTGAAATAGGCAACACTGACGCAGAAGGAAGAATTATTTTGGCAGATGCGCTTTCTTATGCTAAAAAATATCAGCCAGAGGCAGTGATTGATGTGGCTACTTTGACTGGAGCATCTCTATTGGCAGTGGGACAACGAGCTTCTATTATTTTTCCAATCAAGAAGAGCTGATGGAGAGACTAAGAAATTGGGGAGAGGAAGTGGGGATTATCTTTGGCCAATGCCTCTTTGGGAGGAATATGAAAATGAAGTAAAGGGTCGATATGCTGATATTAACAATATTGGAAAATATGGTAGAATCGGAGGACTAGTCACTTCAGCTGCTTTTCTTTATCAATTTGCTAAAGATTATTCTTGGGTGCATCTTGACATTGCTCCTCGCATGACTGCCACAGAAGAAGACTTTTGCCCAAAGGCGCCCTGGGAACACCAGTGGGACTTTTAACAAAAGTTATAGAAGAAGGCAGTTTCAAGGAGGGGATAAAATAGGAGGGGATAAAATAAGGGCTAATAATTTAATAACTAATTTAAAACTAAAAAAATGGGAATACTTGATTTTTTAAAAAAGAAAAAAAAAGAGCCAAAAATTCCAGTTGAAAACCTAGATACAGGTGAAAAGCTTTCAGCCAAAGAAGCTGAAATGGGAAAAATTGCCCTCAATCAAAACGAAATCCTTAGCCAAATTGACACCAAAAATCTTCCCCGAACCCAAAGAATGGCGCTAAAGCTTTTTCAAAAGCTTCCTCGAAAGAAGCAAGAAGAGATTATGCGTAAGGCAATGAATCCCCAGGAGATTATGAGAAATAAGGACAAGGTTTTGGCTCAAATCAATGAAATGGTAAAAAGCGGCCAAATAGACAAAAACCAAGCTGAAATGCTAAAAAGCCAGTTGGGCTTAAAATAAGACAAAAATAGCAAAAAACAATTCCTTTAAAAACAGATTGTCCAAAAAACAATAGCCAACTTAATGAAAAAAAAGAAGGTTTGCACCAACTTTGTTCTTTATAGTGCGGGCTGTCAAAATGCCTGTCCTTTTTGTACTGATGTTCCTAAGCCAAGAGGTGATCTTGAAAAAATATTGAACTAGAAAAGAAGAAATTGGCGGAACTGGCCCAGTCTTTTGAAATTGAAAGCGTTGATATAAGCGGCAATGACCCAGGCGAAGTAGAAAATCTTCCTGATTTAGTGCGAGAAATAAAAGAAATTACTCATTCACCTTCAATCCAGCTTTCTACCCATGGAATGACCCTGGCTAATAAAAAATTTCTAGTTGAATTGGTTAGGAATGGCGTGACTGATTTTCGAATTCCTATTTATGGGCCAAGCAGCCAAATTCATGATAAAATTACCCAAAATAAGGGAAGCTTTTTGCTTCTTTTTAGGGGACTGCTAAATATTGGTTGGCTTAGAAGAAAATACCCTCATCGAATAAAAAAAATTACTTTAGTGACGATGATTTTGAGAGGGAATCAAGGTTCTTTGGGTAAATTGATTGATTTTGTTTTGGGATTGGGGTTTATAGATGAATTGATTTTGGGTTTAGCTGGCTTTGTTCCAAATAAAAAATATTTTCTTCCCCATGTTCCTGATTTTGAAAAACTTTCCTATCAACTAGGGAATTTTATCCAAAAAAGACAAGAGCGAATAATCCAGCAAGGCCTGACACTTCGTCTTTTTGACACTCCTCCTTGCATTTCTCAAATTAATTGGTTAACCAGCTATTTTAATCCTCCTTTTAGGGGCTATTCCCATTTCAAAAAGAAAGATGAAGAACCTCCAATTTATATGTTAAAAGAAAAAAACAAGGCCTGCTGCCAATGTTTATATAATGAAGAATGCCCTGGTTTTTTTAAGACTTACTTGGATAACAAATTGGTAAGATTAAGGCCACTCAAAAAGTTGCTATAAAAAATCTTAAATATTTTTTATTTAAAAGATGCTTTTCTAAATAAAGAAATATCGCGCTTTTTTCCAAAAAACCCAGATTGTTGAAAAAATGTGGAAAAATGGGAGAAAGATAGGGGAATTGTTCACAAAAAAGGCTTTAAATAGGCCTTTTTGTTTTTTTGTTGAGTGGGAGCTCTTATTTGACAAGGGGGGTGTGGTGGTTTAAAATGAAGTAAAAGTGGTGAAAAGTGGGGAAGTAACTAGAATTAAATAAGCCCAAAAACAGTGTTTATTGGTGAATATAATCACACCATTGACTCTAAAAGAAGAGTGGCAATTCCTTCAAAGTTCCGCAAGCACTTTGAAAAAGGAGCAGTAGTTACTCGTGGATTGGATAACTGCCTTTTTATTTATCCGATTGATACCTGGGAAGAGATTGCCAAAAAGCTTGGAACCATGCCAATCGGTGAAAAGGGGACTAGAAGTTTTGTTCGCTTGGTTTTGGCTGGAGCTTTTGAGGCGGAAATTGATTCTCAAGGAAGAATTTTACTTCCTGAAAGTTTGGCTTCTTTTGCTGGGCTTGGAAAAAGAGTTGTGATTGCAGGGCTCTATAATCGCCTGGAAGTGTGGGATGAGAGCCATTGGAGCAGCTTTAAAAAGAAGGCTGAGAAAAATCAAGACAAAATTGCGGATGAACTTGGCAAATTGGGTGTTTTCTAGTTTTGTTTTGAATTGATTTTGAAAGTGATAATTTTTTACAAGAATTAAGAAAAAAAATTTTCAAAATGATTAGCAAGGAGAGGAAAGAGAGACATCAGCCAGTACTTTTGAAAGAAACAATTGAAATCCTCAATCTTAAAAAAGGAAATGTAGTAGTTGACGCAACCTTGGGGGCTGGGGGTCATGCGATTGAAATAGCCAAAAAAATTGGCAAACAAGGTCGAGTTGTGGCAATTGATATTGATCCACTAGCCATTGCAAATTTCAAAAAAAGAATCAAGGAAGAATATCCAAATTTAGTGCCAAGATTTGTTTTAAAAACGAAAATTTTTCCCAAATAAAAAAAATTCTTCAAGAAGAAAAAATAGATCAGGTTGATGCAATTTTAGCTGATTTGGGCTGGAGACTGGAGCAAGCAAAAGAAGATAGCTATGGAATGGGGTTTTTTTCAGGAAAGCTTGATATGCGATTGGGAGGAGAAAAGCAAACAACCTTAACTGCTAAAGAAATTATAAATAATTGGGAAGAAAAACAGCTCATTGATATTTTCAAAAAATACGGCCAAGAAAAAAAAGCCTCACGCGCCGCGCGCGCTATTTGTCAAAGGAGGAGACAGCGACCGATAGAAAGCGCAAAAGAGCTGGCAGAAATTATTGAGAAAAGCCTGGAAGGAAAGCATCAAAAAGCAAAAGGAATTCATCCAGCTACCAAAATTTTTCAAGCTTTGAGGATGGTTGTTAACCAAGAGATTGAAAGCTTGGAAAAATTTTTGGCAAGTTCGGTGGAGGTCTTGAAAAAAGAGGGAAGGTTGGCAATAATTTCCTTTCACTCAATTGAAGACAAAGTAGTTAAGGATTTTTTTAGGGCTAACGCAGGGGGATGTGTTTGCCCTAAAGGATCTCCAATTTGTGTGTGCGGCGCTAAAAGGCGTATTAGGATTATTACTCGACGGCCAATTTTTGCTAGTTTCGAAGAACAACAAGCCAATCGACGCTCTCGCTCAGCTCATTTGAGAGCGGCAGAAAAAATTTAGGCTGATTTTAAAAATAAAAACAAAAAAGATGTCAAATTGTGTAGTGGGTCTTTGCTACCCCCAAAAGAAGGCAATTGAAAAACAAAGGAATTTTCAAAAGACCGAAAATCAAAAAACAATAAGATTTTGGGTTCTTTTGACACTGTCCATTTTTATATTTTTAAGTGGCATTATCTATGTCTTTGAAACAAATAAGCTAGCAGCAATGGGGAATGAAAGAAGGAAGGCAAAAGAGCAGCTAGAAAGACTGAAAAAAGAAAACGAAGAAATGAAATTGAAAGAGGCTCAACTTCGTTCAATTTATGAACTAGAAAAGGCAAGAAAAAATTTGTCGCTTCAAAAGCCAGAAAAGATTGAATTTTTGGAAGTAGAAAGCCATTTTGCCCAGATTGATAATTAATGCTGAATTTTTTGCAATTTATCTGTTGGTTTGGCTTATTGGTTTTAGCAGAAAATCAAGCTGACGACTGATTTTATCTGGAAAAAGACCTAAGCAAAAAAGAAATGGTGAGAAGAAAAAGTTTTGAAAAAAAATCTTTTTCTCAAGAGCAACTGCTGGAAACTGGGAAAAGGAGAATCTATCTTTTAATCTTTGCAGTGGCCGCAATGAGCGGCTTGATTTTTTTGAGGCTTTTGAATTTACAAGTTCTGGCCCATTCTTTTTATCAAGAAATGGCTAGCAACCAACATCGGCTTCAAAAAAAACTTCTTCCGGAAAGAGGAGAAATTTTCATGAAAGAAAAAGATACTCTTTTTCCAGTGGCAGTCAATCAAGAGCTGATGATGGTCTATGCGGTTCCTCAAGAAATTGATGATCCAGAGAAAGTGTCTTACAAGTTGGCTGATATTTTGGGAGTTGATCGGATGGAGGTCTTAAGCAAAGTGAGTAAAAAAAATGATCGCTTTGAAATAATAAAAAGAAAAATAACTCCTCAAGAGGAAGAGCGACTAAGAGAGTCAAAAATAAAGGGAATTTATATGGAGGCGGAAAGTTGGCGTTATTATCCAGGAAATGATTTGGCAGCTCAAGTAATAGGCTTTGTTGGTTATGCTGAAGATGAGAAATTGGGTCGCTATGGAATTGAAAGGGAATTTGAAAAAGAGCTTAAGGGTAAAAAAGGATTTGTTGACCAAGAAAAAGATATTTTTGGTAATTGGATTCCAGTGGGAAAAAGATTTCTTTTGCCCAAGCAGGATGGAGCCGATTTGGTTTTGACAATTGATCACATTATTCAATACAAAGCCGAATTGGCGCTTCGCAATGCGGTAAAAGTCCATCAAGCTGACGGAGGAAGAATTGTGATTATGGATCCCAAAGAAGGAAAAATTTTGGCCATGGCAACTATCCTTCTTTTGACCTTAATCGTTTTTCTGAAGTTGAAGATATGGGGCTTTATGTTAATCAGGTTGTTTCAGGCACCTATGAATGTGGTTCAGTTTTTAAGCCTATTACAATGGCGGCTGGATTAGATGCCGGCTTGGTTGAACCAGACACTACCTATATTGACAAAGGTTCAGTGGTGGAGGCGGGCTATGAAATTAAAAACTCTGACGAGAAAAGCCATGGCGAGCAAACTATGACCCAGGTGATAGAAAAATCGCTCAACACAGGAGTGATTTTTGTCCAAGAAAAGGTTGGCAAAGATCTTTTTTTAAAGTATGTCAAGCAGTTTGGTTTTGGCGAAAAAACCGGGATTGATCTTCCCAATGAAAGTCCAGGCAATATCAACAATCTTTATACTGACCGAAAAATAGAATTCTATACTGCTTCTTTTGGCCAAGGGATAACTGTCACTCCTTTGCAATTGGCGGCGGCTTATGCCGCCATTGCTAATGGCGGGGAATTGCTTCGGCCTCAAATTATTGATAAGGTGATCAGAAAAGGGGAAGAAGGAGAAGAAAAAGAAATCAAGATTAGCAAAAAGGAAATAAAAAGAAAGGTCATTTCCAGGCAAACCGCTCAAAAACTGGCCCTAATGCTGCAAAGCAATGTTGAAAATGGCATGGCAAATTGGCTGGCGTGCCAGGCTATTCAATTGCCGGAAAGACTGGCACTGCCCAAGTGGCAGATAAAGAAAAGGGCGGTTATTTGGAAGGCACTGCCGTGGGCACCTTTGCTGGTTTTGGCCCAGTTGAAGATCCCGTTTTTGTTATGGTGGTGGTGATTGATAATCCGAAGGATGTTATTTGGGCAGAAAGCAGTGCGGCGCCGGTTTTTGGCGAACTAGCCCAGTTTATGTTGGATTATTTTGAAGTTGAACCAACCAAAGAATTTTCTGCCCAAGATCTTGCCAATTTTGCCCAAAAACACAATTATTTAGCTATTGACGAGGAAGATGAAGATAAAGAAGGAGCTGAAGATGAAAAAGAAGGCGACAAGGAGATGAACAGGGAAGCAATGGCCAGGGAGGAGATCAAAACAGCCGAATGACTGAAGGAAACCCCTAAAAAAGCAATAATTTTGGTTGGCGGCAAGGCTGAATTAGCTTTCTTGGCTCAAGCCAGCTTAAAATATTAAAACCTTAGAACAAGAATGAAGGAAAAACTAATCAAATTTTTGCAGTTATCTTTGCGCTGGATGGCAAAAAAAATAATTAAGAAATATCAGCCCAAAGTGGTTGCCATCACTGGAAGCGTGGGTAAAACGACTACTAAGGAAATGGTGGATTATTTCTTGAGGGGATTTTTTGATACCAGAAAAAGCGAGAAAAACTATAACAATGAAATAGGATTGCCGCTGACAATCATTGGGACCAAATCAGGCGGCAAGTCTCCCTTGGGGTGGCTGGCAGTTTTTTTCAAATGGCTGAAGCTAATGATTTTTCCTTCCCACTATCCCAAAGTGCTTGTTTTGGAAATGGGGGCAGATAAGGCTGGCGATATTGAATATTTGGCCCAAATAGCTCCGCCTGATGTGGCCATCATTACTAAGATTGGAATTTCCCATTTGGAACATTTTAAAACCAAAGAAGCCTTGATCAAAGAAAAAGGATCACTGCTCAAATTTGTCAAAAAAGGAGGCTTGGCAATATTAAATGCTGATGACGAAAACACTTCCCAAATAATTAACAAAGTCAACTCTTCACTTTTGACTTTTGGAATTGAGAATAAAAAAGCTGATTTTTGGGCCACCGAAATTAGTTATGGCTTTCAGGAGGTATCCCTTCGGGAAAATAATTTCTTGGAAAAAATGGGCGGAATTTCTTTTAAAGTTAACTATCAGGGGAAAGTTATACCAGTTAGATTAAGGAATTGTATTGGTGTTTCTCACATTTTTTCGGCTTTGGCTGCCCTTTGCGTTTCTCAATATTTTAAAGTAAATCTCCTTGAGGCGGCCCAAAGAATCCAAGACTTCCTTCCCCCTCCCGGAAGAATGGTTCTAATTGAGGGAATTCGCAAAACCTGGATTATAGATGACACCTATAATAGCGCGCCTGATAGCGTTAGGGTAGCCCTGGGAGTGGTTGAGAAAATAATTGCTCAGCGCAAAATAGTTGTGTTAGGTGACATGCTGGAGCTGGGGGAGGAAGAGGAAAAAAGCCATCGCGAAATTGGAAAAACATTATCTCAAGGAAATATCACCTTTGCCGTTTTGGTGGGGAAAAGAATGAAGCTGGCGCTTAAAGAAATGAGCAAGGGGTCCAAAAAAGCTTTTCATTTCTCCAATCCCATGGACGCTGGAATTTTCCTTCAAAACCAAATTCGGTCAGGAGATTTGATTCTGGTCAAAGGGTCACAAGGAATGAGAATGGAAAAATTGTTGAAGAAATAATGAGACACCCCAACCAAAAGGAAAGGCTTTTGGTAAGGCAAGATGATTTTTGGAAAAATAAAGAATTTCAAGAGGTCTGAGAATAGCTTGAAAAAACCAAAGAAATCTTTTAAGGTTTGGGCCTTCTTTCAAGGAAGGCCCTGGTTTTTTTTGAGGAAAATAACCAATAAAGTCAGGGAGAAGCGGGGGCTTCATTTTCTTGAAGAACTTTTTTTAATTCTTCATAGCTGTCTAGGCAGTTATAGACATCTAAAACATTCATATCATAGAGCCTGACTGCCGCGCGAAAGCTTCTTAAGGGATCGGAGTCAAAGACAATTATTTTTCCTCGCGGCAAATTTGCTTTTTCCTTTTCTAGATCTTCCAAGGGGATATTGACTGATCCTTTGAGGTGGTCTTTTTTATAGGAAAGAGGGTCTCTAACATCAAGAAGGGAAAAAATCCCCTCACTTTTTATTTTTTCTTTTATTTCCAAGGCGCTATAAGAAGAGACTTTCACCAAATCAGAGACCAGAGTGGGGTCTCCTTGGGAGACTACCTCGTATCCTTCTTTTAGGTATTCTAAAATGCCGCCCTTCAAATAAGAAGCTTGGTAGCCATTTTTTTCAAGATAGCTAACCAGGATTTTTCCTTTTTTGGTTGGTTCTTTATCAATAATGACAACTTTTTTATTTTTGTTTATCTTCTTAATGCCTTCTTCAATTTCTGAGAGAGGAAGATTAATAGAATCTTCAATGTGGGCAATTTCAAAATCAGTTGATTGGCGGATATCAACTAGCTGGTATTCTTCATTGCGAATCATTTTTTTAATTTCAGAAGGAGCAGTTTCTTTGACAATAATTTCTTCTTGAGAAAGATTGGCAGTTTCTTCAAGGATGGTTTTGGGACCAAAAAACTTGCTTCGCAAAAGCCCAAAAACAATTACGGCCGCAATGAGAGCCAGAAACAAGATCAAGAGGGCGTTTTTTTTATTTCTTATTTCTTTCATTTTATTTTGGTGGATTGGCATAGAGGCAGGTTATAAGGGAAACAAAAGGCATTTTGAAGGTGGCTGGTTTTGCAGGGCAAGTTATTTTAAGATTTCTCCAATTATTTGGCTTTTTCCTCTTAAAAATTCTTCAGCCCCAAGGATATTTTTTCCTTCTAATTGAATCTTATCAATTGCCAAAAAGCCGTCTTGGGCACGAATAGCCAGTTTTTTATTGGGCAGAATCAACACCTCGCCTGGCCTTTTGTTTTTGAAATTTCTAGAAATTTCTCTTTTTCAATGGGACTAACTTTGTGAAAAATGATTTTTTTGGTTCCCTTTTTGGTTTCCCAAAAAGAAAAAATCTTTGGCCACCTAGCAAAGGCCTTTTGCTTTTGGATTATCTTTCCAACGCTTTCTTTGTTCCAGTCTATTTGTCCTATTTTTTTTGTCAAAAGAGGGCAAAAGCTGGCTTGGCTCTCTTTTTGGGGTTGGGGCTTGAGGGTGCCTTGAAGGTATTTTTCCAAGGTTGGAACAAGAATTTGGCTGGCAGTTTCAAGCAGTCTTTTCTCCATGGAATTATAGTTGTCTTGAGGATTGATGGGGATCTTTTCTTGAGCGAGGATTGGCCCGGCGTCCATTTTTTCGTTCATTAACATTATGCTCACTCCAGTTTCCTTTTCTCCCACCAAGAGAGCTGTTTGGATAGGGGAAGGGCCTCGAAATTTTGGGAGCAAGGAGGGGTGAATATTAATGCATCCAAAAGGCGGAATTTTTAAAACCTCAGGAGGGAAAATTTTTCCAAAGGCGGCAGTGATAATGACAGCAGGCTTTTCTTTTTTTAAAAAAGCTATTTTGCTTGAGTCAAATTTTTCTAGTTCCAGGACTTTCAGCCCTCTTTTTTCGGCAAAAGTTTTTACTTCGGAAGGATTTTTTTTGAGGCCTCTGTTTTGGGGTTTTTCAGGCTGGGTGATGACCAGGTTCGGATGGATTTTTTGTTCCAATAGGCTGGCCAAGACTTCTTTGGCAAAAAGAGGCGTTCCAGCGAAAAAAATCTTTTTATTTTGAAGAATTTTTGCCATTAGTTTTGGATATTTTTTTAACCAATCCTTGAGGCTGTTTTATCTTGGATGGTTTTGATGGAGAAACAAGATCAATGAAAAGTTTTCCATTAAGATGGTCAATTTCGTGTTGAATAGCTCTTGCCAAAATTCCTTTTGCATGAAGATTATATTTCCTTCCCGAAAAATCAGTGGCCCGAATTTTTATTTTCAGCGGCCTTTTCACTGGCAAAAACTTTCCGGGAAATGACAAGCATCCTTCACTGAGCTCTTCTGTTTCCTGAGAAACTTTCTTTATCTCGGGGTTTATTAGGACAAAAACTTCTCCCTCAAATTCAATCACGCAAAGCTGAAGAGATTTGCCAACTTGAGGAGCGGCTAAGCCCATTCCATCATGGGCTCTCATTGTTTTTATCATTTCTTGAGCCAAGTGCTTGATCTCCAAGGAAGAGGGGTTCTTAACCGGCTGGCATTTTTTCCTTAAAATGGGATGGGGGTATTTAAGTATTTCCATGGTTTTGGAGTTTTTGGGACATTAAAATTTTCAGAGTTGTTTTTAGCCAATTAAGCGGGGATGAAAGTTGATTTTCCAGTCATCTTTGGCCAAACTGCCAAGAATTTTCTGGCAGGCTTTTTTTTGAAAAAAAATAAAAGAAATTATCTTTAAATAGAAAATAGCCTTAAATTCTTTGTTTTTGGCGGACTGGTTTTTTCTAAGAAGCCCCTTTTCTGGAAGATAAACCTTTAAATGGTTTCTTTTTTCAGGCTTTCTCAAAAGGTTATTGTAGATCTTTTGATAACTTTTTTCAAGGGCCTGGGGACTTTTGTTTCTTTTTTCTAGTTTTATTATAAACGAAAAAGGGGGATAGGAAAGCCCTTTTCTTAAATTGGCTTCTTGTTGGAGAATTTTCTCCCACTGATTTTTTTTAATCAAGGACCAGTCTTTGTTTTGAGGGTTAAAAGTCTGGAAAATTGCTTTGGAAGATTGATTTTTGAGATTGAGCCAACGGACTTTTTCATAAATTTCAAAAAAATCAGCCAATCTTTCCAAATCGGCTTCAAATCCGATTCTGGAAAAATCATCTCCATCCAAGACAATAAAAGCGCCAAAGGGCTGGTTTTCAAAGAGGCGCAGGGCGCCAATTCCTCCAACAACAAGAGGAGGTTTTGGGAGGAGAAAGAGTTGGAGTAATCTGGATACCTTGGAAATATTTTTGATAGCCATTGCGTCAGCCTTAATAACTGGGAAATCGGGGAAGAGGCTTTCTATCTTTTCTTGGGCTTTTTCTTGGCCAAAACCAATTGTTTTCAATTGAATGCTTTGGCAGTGAGGGCACCTAGCAAAAAGGGACTCTCTTTTTTTGCAGGAAGGACACTGGTAGCCATCTTTTAGAGCCATTAGGGGGATGTTGCAGGCAGAGCAAAGAAAGGTTTTTTTGCAATTTTGGCAAATTACTTTGCGGCTATGCCCTTTTTGCCGAACAAAGATAAAAACTGGCTTCTTTTGGCGCAAAGACTCCCAAATGGCTTGTTGCGCTTCTTGGCTTATAATCAAATGGTCTTTTGTTTGGAAAAAATATCTAGCGCTGTTTACAACTTCAAAAGCTTTTTCATCTTTTTTTGTTCTTTGGCTTTTGTTTTTTGAAAGAGGCACTTTTTTGAGGGGATTTCTGATTGAAAACAAATGGGGGTGGCATTTTTTTTCTGAGAGCAAAAACTTTCAAGAGAAGGAGTGAGGGAGGAGAAAATAGCTTTAGCGCCGAAAATTTCTGTCAGAATTTCAACTATTTTACTGGCATGAAAAGCAGGGGATTGATCAGATTGATTGAAATTGGCGCTGTGTTCATTTTCAATGAAAATCCAGTCAAGTTTTTTGAAGGGAAGAAAAAGCCCTCGCCGAGTGGCTACAATAACTTTTATCTTTCCAGTTTTAATCTTTTGATAGGAGCCCCAAAATACCGCTGGTGAAGTTTCGGAGTTTAAAAGAGCAATTTTATCCCAGTGCTTTTTATTGGCCAGAGAGAGTGTCTCAGCAAAAGTCCTTTGGGAAGAAGCTAGATCAGGAAGAAGAAGCATCCCTTGGCGGCCATTTTTTCAAGAGTTTGGCGAGCAGCTCAAAAGCAAAAGCCTTTCTTTTCCAGAAAGGTCCTTTCAGCAGAAAATCGTTTTTTTGCCATAAGAGCTTTTCTTTGAGATGTTTTTCTTTTTTGCAAAAGATGGGCTCCAAAGGGCTGATTGATCAAGATGGCCCATTGGCTGGTTGGTTGAAAACAAGGCCGAGATTGTTTTCAGTTCTTTGGGGCTTAAGGAAAGAAAGTTTTTTAGGGTTGGTTTTGGAGCTAGGGCCTTGATTGTTTCAAGGGGAATTTCTTTGGCCGTTCTTTCTTTTTTGGTCAAGGGAGGAATAAAGAGCTTTAGGCATTTTCCCAAACAATGTTTATAGAAGCTGGAAATTTCTTGAGCAAGCAATGCTTGGAAAGGGGTGATGAGCGCTGGGGAAAGAATTTTTCTTATTGGTTTTGTGGGAAAAGAAGGTTTTGGGGCGGGCTTGAAGGTGATTCCAGTGATACTTTTTTCCCGAAAGGAATTTCAACCAAGCTTCCAGGAGAAATTTTTTCTCTTGAATGATAGGTAAAAAAACTGGTTTTACTAAGGCCAGTTTTTACTAAAGGAACCACTAAATAATAATATTTCTTTTTTGTGCTGGGCATTAAGGGTGTTTTTAGCTCTATCTTTGAATTTGGCTTTTTTGCAATTTATTTGTGGTTTTTTGGAGAGTCTCCAAATTTATTGGCGGGAAAAATATTGAGCTGGAATTGGGCAAGATTTTGTCAGGAAATTTTCCACTTTCCCACTAAATAGCCCACTCCAAAAGGGCTCTCATAGGAGAGTTGTTGAAATTCGTGCTTAAATTCTGAAATTGCGCCCAAGGCAATAATGATTGATCTTAGTCCGCACTCGCCAGCTTCTTGAGAAAATTCCGGATTAAGGTTGAGTATTTTATTGGTTTCTTTTTTGTCCAAAAGCTCAATTAAGGTTTTATCAAATTTAATTCCGTAAGGAGAAAAGCCGGCTGGGGCGGAATCAGAAAGACGATGGGAAAGATCTCCGCTGGCAATAATGGCAATGTTTTCTTCTTCTGTTTCAGCCATTTCGCCCAGAACTTTTCCAAAAGCAAAATGAGTTTTCCAGTCAAGGGCAGTAAAAGCAAGGGGGATGATTTTATAATCTTCTTGAAAGCCCTTAGTTAAGTAATAAAGAGGAACCAAAGTGCCATAATCTAATTTATTTTCACGGATAATTTCAATGAGCAGGTCCTTTTGTTTTGATCTTTTGAAAATTTTTTTAGTTAACGCCAGATTGTTTTGGAAAGTTTTCTCGGGAATATTAGCGTCAAAATCATTCAGTCCTCCCTTGAAGGTTTCTTCGTAGTTAGCAATAAATTTGTCATATCTCATTGGTCCGTGAGGCGAAATTATGATAATTGTTTGACATTGAGATTTTTGAAAATCTTCCGAGAGCTTTTCCATTGCCTGAATGGTTTTTCTTGCCAAAGCAGAATCAGATCGGCCAATTTCGGGAATAATGATAAGGGGATGGGGGCAAATAGCGCAAAAGTTCAGCATCTTAATAGTTGTTAATTCTTAGTTTCTCGCTTTGTTTTGTTGTTGCTTTGTCTTGGGTGTTATTTGGTATCTTTTTAAAATGATTCTCTAATGATATTACTTAAAAAACAGCAATTTATTTTATAACTATAAAAGGTAACTTTCAAAAATACAAATTTCAACTGAAATTGGTTTGAATTTTTTGGTCTTTGGCCGAGGAGCCTGTGGAAAACTTACAAGAAATTTTCTTCAAAAAGCTCTGTTGGGGCTTCTTTTGGGGAAGTTTAGGGATTGGAAAAAATGAGCTTGACGAAAAAATGAGCAAGTGTATAATAGTATATCATCAGCCCATTGAAACACAATATCTAGTGTTTTGAAGTAAAAATAAATAAAAATAACAAAAATGAGATGTCCTTATTGCGGCTATGCTGACACAAAAGTGGTGGATTCAAGAGAGGTGGATGAGGGCCGGGTAATTCGTCGTCGTCGGGAATGCTTCAAGTGTCAAGCCAGATTTTCAACCTATGAAGAAATAGAAATTCTTAATTTGACAGTAATAAAGAAAAATGGTCAGCGAGAAGAATATCGCAAGGAAAAGATAGAGGAGGGAATTCGGCGAGCAGCCAATAAACGGCTCAAGGAGGATGAAATCAACCAACTAGTTTCTGATATTGAGGCAGAGGTAAATGCTAGAGGAAGAAAAGAGATAAGCTCAAAGGAGATTGGAGAAATTGCTCTTCGCAAGCTCAAAGAAAAAGATGAAGTCTCTTATCTTCGCTTTGCCTCTGTTTTCAAGTCCTTTGGAACAGGAAAGCGGTTCATTAAAGAACTTAATAAGCTGGAATCAGAAAAAGAAAAATAATCCCGCTGAAAATCTGATGGAATTTACCCATCAAAGAAACTAAGAAAACTATTTTTTTAAAATATTAAAATGTAAATAAATAACTACTAAAGATTGGGGGACAAACAAAAATGAAAAAAGAAAGAAAAAACCAAAAACCAAGAAAGCCAAGAATCGCTTCAAGCACAGCGCAAAAGAAAACTAAAGCAAGGACAACATCCTTAAAAACAAAAAAAACAAAAAATTCCAAACCTCAAAAAAGAAAAAGAACTGCTTTTTCCATAAGGAAGGTGGTCAAGAGAACTGGCCAAATAGTTTCTTTTAGAAAAGGAAAAATAACAGAAGCTGTTTACAAAGCCTTCAAGGAAACGGGAGAGGGGGGGATGAAAGAGGCCCGTAAAGTTTCTGAGAAGGTTGTCAAAATGCTGACCAAAAGCCATCGTCAAGGAGAAATTCCTCACATTGAAGAAATTCAGGATCTAGTGGAAAAAGTTTTGATGATTTTAGATTTTGAAGCAACTGCCAAGGCCTACATTCTCTATCGAGAAAAAAGAAGAAAACTGCGAGACACAGAAGCCTCCCTGGAAGAGGCAATTGATCTGGTGGATAAGTACTTGAAAGAGCTAGATTGGCAAGTAAAGGAAAACTCCAATATGGCCTATTCCTTGCAGGGACTGAATAATTACATTTCTTCAATTGTTTCTAGCAAGTATTGGATGGAACGGGTTTATACCAAAGAAATAAAAAGAGCTCACGAAGAAGGAGATTTTCATATTCATGATCTGGATAAACTAGCAGCCTATTGCTGTGGCTGGGATTTGCAAGATCTTTTGACCAAGGGATTTACGGGGGTTCCGGGAAAACTTTCTTGCCGTCCTCCCAAACATTTCCGCACTGCCCTTGGGCAAATCGTTAATTTTTTCTATACCACCCAAGGAGAAACGGCTGGCGCCCAGGCTTTTTCAAATTTTGACACTCTTTTGGCTCCTTTTGTTCGCTATGACAAATTAGAATATGAAGGTGTTAAGCAAGCAATGCAGGAATTTGTCTATAACCTAAATGTTCCGACGCGGGTAGGGTTTCAAACTCCTTTTACCAATATCACTTTGGACCTAACTCCTCCTAGCGCCTTTAGAGATCAAAATGTGATTATTGGCGGCCAGCCCCAAAAGGAAAAGTATGGCGAATTTCAGCTGGAAATGGATATGATTAACAAAGCCTTTGCTGAAGTTATGAGTGAAGGAGATGCAACTGGAAGAGTATTTACTTTTCCCATTCCCACCTACAACATCACTAAGGACTTTGATTGGGAAAATGAGAACTTGGACAAAGTTTGGGAAATGACTTCCAAATATGGCATTCCCTATTTCGCCAATTTTATCAATTCAGATATGAAGCCGGATGATGCCCGTTCAATGTGTTGTCGTTTAAGATTGGATAATCGGGAACTTCACAAAAGAATGGGGGGTCTTTTTGGAGCGGCTCCGCTGACTGGATCAATTGGAGTGGTTACTTTGAATTTGCCTCGAGTGGGCTATTTGGCCAGAAACAAGAAAGACTTTTTCAAGAGACTGGACTACCTTATGGATTTGGCAAAAGAGAGTTTGGAAATCAAAAGAAAAACGGTGGAAAATTTCACTCAAAGGGGCCTTTATCCCTATGTCAAGTTTTATCTTGAAGGGGTTTACAAACACCGAGGAGAGTATTGGGCGAATCACTTTTCCACCATTGGCATTGTCGGAATGAATGAAGCTCTAGTTAATTTTTCCGGGCTTAAAAAAGATATTGCCACCAAAGCGGGAGTGAAATTTGCTGAAGAAGTCTTGGTTCATATGCGAGAGAGAATGATTAAATACCAAGAAGAGACTGGCAATCTTTATAATCTTGAAGCCACGCCAGCCGAAGGCACTAGTTATCGCTTGGCCCTAAAAGACAAAAAAAGATTTCCCAAAATGATTTTCGCCAACAATGGAGCAGTAGAAAAAGGAGCGGAGCCCTATTACACCAACTCTTCCCAGCTTCCAGTCGGCTTTACCGATGATATTTTTGAGGCTTTTAGCCTTCAGGATAATCTTCAAACAAAATACACTGGAGGAACGGTTTTGCACGGCTTTTTGGGAGAAAGAATCGCTGATCCCGATTTAGCTAAAAAATTAGTCAAAAGGCTGGCTTCTAATTACAAGTTGTCTTATTTTACCCTCTCTCCAACCTTTAGTGTTTGCCCAACCCATGGTTATCTAGAAGGGGAACACGAAACCTGTCCCAAGTGTGTCATTCAGCAAAAGTGCGAAGTCTATTCCCGAATTGTCGGCTATATTCGCCCCGTTCAGCAATGGAATTTTGGCAAAGCTCAAGAATTTAAGGACAGAAAGGTTTTCAAGGTAGAAGGCAATGCAAAAAATAAATCCCAAAAAAAAGGGAATTATTCAGGGGATAAGAAAAAAATGACTTCTGCTTTGGTGGGGGCTAAATGCTAGAGAGGGCCTTCAAAGAAT